>Ga0209361_1001932_pt1 | contig 12145 bp, 6 predicted proteins | sample SaaInlV_200m_DNA_3_FD_184657 | JGI IMG/M metagenome (GOLD analysis project Ga0209361, IMG submission 184657) | Marine microbial communities from expanding oxygen minimum zones in the Saanich Inlet - SI037_S4LV_200m_DNA (SPAdes) (version 2) | ecosystem: Environmental > Aquatic > Marine >... | reverse complement strand
CTAGTTGGTTTTGGAAGATATTGGGTTTTAAAGGTGGCTCTATTGAAGTTTCTGAGAAAGGTGTAACACTGCATAAAAGTGACAGGAGTTACTTTATTGACAATCATTCGTTTGTTAAAAAAAGTAGGGTTGAAAAAAATATTATTTTTTGTAGTCTGGTTTTTAACACATCTAAGGGTGAAGTCAGATTTGGAAAGCTTACAGAGGCAAAAGCCAATGAAGTTTTTGAGTGGTTGCAAGCTCACTGGTATCTTGAAATATTTCCAGAAGTAAACAAGATATTTAAAAGAGTCAGTAGAAAGCTGAATCAAAGTTATGTACGGTCATCTGAATGGCCTAAGATTGAAAGAGATGCCAAAAATGCCTTGAAACGATTTATTCAGGTACCAGTCCAAGGGTTGATCGAGAAAAGCAAAAGAAATCCATTTGTTGGTATTCAACTTTACGCCACGATGGGGCTTGGCGGATTGGAAGATTACCGCAAGGCGTATGTTGATAAAAACAAAAGTAAGTTTGCTGAGTATTTTGCCAATATTGAATCAAACCCTTTAACTGATAACCAGATTGACGCTTGTATTATTGATGAAGATAATAATTTAGTTCTTGCTGGTGCAGGTACAGGAAAAACCAGCGCTATGGTGGGTCGAGCTGGGTTTTTGTTAGAAAGTAAGCAAGCCAAGAATAACGACATATTAATGCTTGCATTTGGAAAAAAGGCGGCCAAAGAAATGCAGGAACGGATGCATGATCGAATTGGTATTAATGATATAAGCATTAGTACGTTTCATAAACTTGGTAAAGATATTATTTCTAAAGTTGAAAATGGCAGTCCATCCATTAGTAAGTATGCTGAAGATAATACGAGCAAAAAAAGTGTTTTTAAAAGAGATGTTAGTGCATGGGTGGATGACTTTCTAAAGGAAGAAAGCTATAAAAACAAGGTACTTGAATACTTTGAAGATTATCTTTTTGTTGAAAAAAGTCCATTTGAATTTGAATCACAAGGTGAATATTTTTCTCACATTGAAGCAGATGAAATACGAACATTTAAAGGTGAAAAAGTTAAAGGTTATGGTGAGCGTATTATTGCAAATTTTTTACTGAGAATGGGTATAGAGTATGAATACGAAGCTAAATACAAATACTTAACGAAAACGATTGATTTTAGACAATATCAACCTGATTTTTACCTACCAGAGCATGATGTGTATATTGAGCATGTTGGAATAGATAGAGATGGTTCTACTGCGCCCTACATAGACAGAGAGGCTTATGAGGAGGGTATGGAATGGAAGCGAAAGATTCACAAAGCCAACGAGACGACACTTGTTGAGACGTTCTATTATGAACACAAAGAAGGCCAAATTAGAAGCTTGTTAAAACAAAGACTGACTGACTTGGGAGTTGAGTGTAACCCAATGCCAGATGATGCAATTATTGAGACATTGCGTGAACATAATGAAATTACAAAGTTTTCAGATCTAATGGCAGATATTCTCAAACGATATAAGGCTAATTGGTTTGATAAAAAACAATTAGATGAAAAGATAAAAGACTCACCTTATCCAAAACACTTAAATATAGCCTTGGAACTATTAAAACCTATAAGAAATAGATACGAAAAGGCGCTTGTAGACAATGATGAAATAGATTTTGACGACATGATAGGTAAGGCACTTGAATATGTACAAGATGGAAAATTTAAGGCAACTTGGAAATACATTATGGTTGATGAATTTCAAGATATTTCTGACCCTAGGGCTAGATTAGTTCAAGCTTTAAAAACTCAAAAAGACAACTGCTCACTCTTTTGTGTGGGTGATGATTGGCAAGCAATTTACCGATTCACAGGAAGTGATATAAGCTTTACAACAGGCTTTAGTAATTATTTTGGAACAACTAAAACTACCAAACTTAATAAGACATTTAGATTTAATAATAGTATTGCAGATGTTTCAACTAAATTTGTTCTTAAAAATCCTTTACAGACCAACAAAGAGATAACAACCTTGGATAAAGTTACAGGCCCAGCTATTTCTTTATTACGTGAAATTAGCAAGGTTTCTCCTGGCGATAATGTTGAATTAAAAAGGTTATTAAGTCAAGTTTCGAGCCCAGATGACGATTTTTCGTCTTCAGTGTTGGGTAGGTATATCCAGGTAAATAAAGTACTTGAAGCTATAAGCAAACTAAATAAAAAGGCTTCGGTTTTAATTCTAGGAAGGTACAACTTTACACTTCCAAAGCCCCGGGAAATGAAGTTACATGCAGCCACATTCCCTAATCTTGAATTATTGACAAACACGGTTCACATATCAAAAGGTAAGGAGGCTGATTATGTTGTTGTGTTAGATTTGCAATCGGGGAAAAATGGCTTTCCATCAGAAAAAACTACAAACCCCTTACTTGAGGCATTATTACCGTCAGCTGAAGGCTTTATGTTTGCTGAAGAAAGGAGGTTGTTATATGTTGCCATGACTCGTGCAAGATATCGAACTTACCTAGTGGTTGATATGGCTACCGCATCCTCTTTTGTTAATGAGTTGATTAATGATGATTACGATATTGAAATGAATGAATTTGAAATATCTAACTCTCAGAAAATTTCTCAGCAATTACATTGTATTGAGTGTGAAACTGGAATCATGCAAAAAAGAGTCAGAAGAAAAGACAGTAAAACTTTTTATGGATGCTCTCATTGGTCATTGTGTAAACACACAGAAGATGCTTGTGATCGATGTGGTGATCCAATGATTAGAGTTGGCGAGGTTCAAGATTACAGAGTTTGTCATTCCTGCCGTAACTGGATACTGGTGTGCCCTGAATGTAAGGGTGATATGGTATGTTTAAATGGTCGTTATGGATTATTTTGGAGAAATAAATATTCACATAGTCAAGATAAGACCATGTGTCAATTCAAGATATCCAACAATAAAGTAACGCCACCTCAAGGGTTTGGGAAAATTGAGGATATCTTAAACGAAACAAATATTATAAAACAGCCGCAAAAACAACAGCCCGTTCAAACACAGGACAGCATGAGTTTTTCTTCGTATAAGGAGGCTGGCGAGTATGCGAAGAAGTTGGCAGTTGAAAAACAGAAAACAGTGAATTTGGTTGAAGGTAATGGGTGTTGGATTGTTAAGGTAAAGTAAGCGCTACACAAGGCTAAGATTTTTTAATTATTTAATCTGAAAATGATTACTAATGGTTAATGAGTTAATTAATTAGTTTTTAAGCTGATTTATTTGGTTAGAAAGCATCTAGTATAGGTTTGTCGACTAGTTGTTTGTAATGCTAAGTAGTGTCTCTACAAAGGTGAATATTTAGAGCAAGTATTATCCATAGCCTTTTTGACGTTTTTATATTTTTCTTCTGGGTTATTCATGCATATTATATTATTTTAGCTCTTCTATTTTGTACCTAAGAGCGTCATAACTATACTTTTCAGTAACTTTTTATTTAATTTTAATTTTATTTAAATCAGATTTAATGCTGTTGATCTCTGACTCAATATCATCCATTTTGCTATTAATTTGATTATCAAACCTGTTTATATGCATTATAACTTCGTTGGTTTCACCATAGATGCTAGTATTGATATCTGTATGCATGCTTCTTAGTTCTTTTGAGATCTTATAGTGTGCAGGTGGGTATGCCGAATCATGTAGAATTACATATGTAATAAAAGACATCCATACAGCAAGAGTTATTGTCTTCCAGTTGGTTTTAACTAAAGTAAATATTTTTTTCATAGTACAATCATTATATCTAAAAGTCATCTAAGGTATTTTGTGCGCAAGTATAAAAATATTTTTAGTTTAATAGTGGTACGAACTAAGCATTAATAAATTTTATAAGGAGTCATTATGGGGAAAATATTTAATAAGCTATATGTGTTGTTATTAGTTATTTTGGTAACTGGATGCGCATCAAATGCACCGAAGTTTAATGAGGTCAAGGTGGATTTCCCTGCTGTTGACTCAAGTAATGGCAGAGTCTACTTGTATCGTCCCTCTAAGTTCATGGGTGGAGGTTATACACCTCAAATTTTTTTAAATGATATTAATGTTGGAAAGCTGGAGAGCGGGAGTTTTTTCTTTATTGATCGCCCAGAAGGGGAGTACAGTATTGATTCTGGAAATGGAGATACTAGGCCTTCTGATCCTGAGAACTATTTGAAATTTTCATTAGCTAAAGGGGAAACTAAGTATATTAAATTCACCTTTGCAAAAGTTGGCGTTGCATTATTTTTAGTAAAGGTTGCAAGCCCTGTTGTTCATCCTGAAATTGTAACCAAGGAAATTGCATTAGTAGATCTTTCAGAAGTATCCTATATAAGTAGTTCAGCAGAATAGCTAATGTAGTTAGCTACACTTAGTATAGGTTGGTTTGCCAAGTATTACTTACAACTAACTGTGTTAAAGCTAGAATGTGAGATCAAGATTGCTTGCGCTCAACAAACATAAACTTATTTTTATCAATCTTTTGCTCGCCATCCCATCGATAAGCCACTAGTCTAGCGTTAGGGTCTTTAGCATCTGCCACGCTGTAATCTAAACATGCAATATTGTCAGCTAAAGGTTTAATGTCACCCTTCATCCAGTAGTGCCCTAGAAACACGGGCTTATCATTATGTGCATAATCAATTAGATGGTCGCCTGTAACAGGGTCATCTGGGATGTGTGTTAATGCATCTTTAGGCCCCATAAAGTATTCTTTATAAGTTTTTGCTAACTTATCCCACCAACGAATGCGTATGTGATGTCGAATGTTATTATCTTTATCTGGAAAGCTTTGACCATCTGGTAGTGGTATCTCTTTTCCTTTTAAAACAGTTTCAATTGCATCATTTTGCCAAGTACCTGTAATTGCTGATTGTTGAAGCAAGTCGTCAGTTAACTTTGAACTGTTCAGTTTGCTAATTAAATTAAAATCCCAGCAAGCATGTACAACACGTAGACCATCTAAATCTAGCCATAGAGGTAGAGTTTTAAACCAGTTGATTACATCATTCCATGAATCAGAATCGTTCTCATAAGCGGCTAAAAACTTCTGGTGTTGTTTAAGGTGCTTATTGTTGTGTGAACGCAGATAATTGCCATCTTTATCTTTAGTGTAATAAGCAATCGCATTGTATTCATGATTACCCATTACACTCAACGCATGGCCTTGCTCAATCATAGGTCGCACAATATTAATCACTTCCTTTTGGTAGTCACCTCGGTCAACAAAGTCACCTAAAAATATCATCTTACGTTCAGTGTGTTTCCACACACCATCAAATTTTTTATAAGATAGTTTTTCTAGCAACCTCTCTAACTCGGGCGCTTGACCATGGATATCACCCATTAAGTCATAACTTTGTTTTTTCATAGTTTTATATTGTTTTAATTTTTTGGACTTTGAAAATCGAAACACTCGCTTAGTCCAGAATGGTTAAGAGTTAACCATAATAAAATTATAGCACGAGTTATGATTTGATCAAGACTAAGTGCTAGAAAAACGTGATCCCATGATGTAATCTATTCGATCTTGTCCATTTTTTGGTACACTGTTAGCGCCTTCTCGAATAAAGAAGTCATTTCCATCCAGATGGTTTATTGTTTTTTTATTTTGTATTAAACATGGGGCTGACCCAGGTTTACAGGTTATAAACCATACGTAATTATCATTTACTAGCACTGGGCGATATGATATCAAGTTTATAAATTCTTGTAAAAACGTATTTTTTAACTTACTCTCAAAGTTATTATCGAATCGATCAATTCTTTTTTTAATGCTTTTGTCTTTTTTGAAAAAGTGCTTAAGTTCATCTTCAATGCCTGTAATTTCATGTGTATCGTCATCAACCCCAATAACTAAAGAACCTCCCTTTGTATTAATAAATGAATTAATCACTTTAAAAACTGTTGCAGTTATTCTATCTGTTGCTTTTAGAAAAGCTTCCCCTTCTTCGCCTCTAGTTGGTAATCTCCATGTTTTTTTAAACTCTACAGCATTATTTTCAAAACCCCTAACCATTGCTAGAATCCGATCTGCATCATTTAATTTTCCAACCACATCTAGCATGTCGTTAAGCTTATCGAGAATTTTTAAAGAGTTATCTGGATTTAATGCAATATCGTGACTAAACTTATTGATTGCTTCTGTCAGGTCAGTAATCTTATTGTCAGTACTAATAATTTGTTGTTGAGTGCTAATATTAGGAAGGGCAACAATAAGATTGACTAAGTCTCTCTTATTAATGCGCCGACCAACAGTGTCTAATGAAATAGACTTAATAGTCAGCATGCCAATATCAGACCTTAAAAATAATTGAATATATTGATTTATCGATTTATTTTTTAAAACAATTTGAAAGTAAGATGAATGAGATCTTACTGGAAGTTCAAGGCATGTAGTGAAACAAACAAATCCAGGAGAGCCATGGTTAGGGATGTATATTGAATTTTCTTTTATTTTGAATTTTTCATCCGACTTACAAGTATTAATTTCTATCGCCAATTCATCTAATGAATGTTGCTTATATTGTTTATAGCTAGACTCAAGATTTTCTATTTGAAGTTGAACTTCTAGTTTTTTGATGCTGTAAAAATCGTTTATATTAATTAACACACCATCATATAAATTATTGGATCCAGATTCTTTTAACTTTTGTTTAGTGTTATCAAGGATGTTGATAATTTTTTTATACAAAGAAAAACTTTTCTGGTGATTTATTAATTTTGCAACCAGTAAGTTCTTGGTGTTATTTTTGCTAATTACAATAATGCTTGGAATCAAGCTGGTATTGTCTAGGAAGCCTTCCGGCATCTCAAGTACGGCATTAATGTAATAACCTTTATGATTTAATTTCTGAATGAACTTAACTCTTGATGTGCCATTAAGAGCAAGTGGCTCTATAATAAAGAAGCCAATTCCATTATCATTTAGACAAGCTAATGATTTTATTAGTTCAGTTTTGTTTAGTGGTAGCTTGACGCCTTCTTCTTTACTCTCGCTAATAGGTTGCTTAACACCCATTGGAAAGTCGCCAAATATATAGTCAAATTTATTATTTTTAGATAATTGTTGCGACCAGTCTGCTCCTTTTACTTTCAATACTTTTGATGTGGCATGTTTATCATTATCAGAAGGGTGATAAATTTCCGTAAGCGGAAACCAGTTTTTATTAATTTTGCCGTAATCAATGCCTAGTGAATTTATCCTACCGTCTGTATTCATAATAAAGTGCTCTAGAAATGATTCAACAATAGAAGGATTTTCTATCTCATCTTTTAGGTCTGATAAGTCAAACCAAGAAAGTTTGTCTTTTATGTGAACTTGTTTCATTTCTAATATTCTTAGCACCTCTTCAGGTGTTTTATTAAGATCAGCAGATATGCTTTTTAAAGCTTCATCTCGAGTGTATTTTTCTTGCTGTCTTGCTTTAAATCGTGCAATCAATTTTTTTGTATTTTGAAATTCTTTTTTAGTAATATTGATTGTTTTATCGCTCATATGTCACTCCCAGAATTATTATGCAGCATAGGTATTGTAGGTGCTGGCACCGCCTCCGTAGTAGTTAGAGTAGATGTGCTGGTAGACGTCGATGGCCTTAGTGTCAACCTCTTCATCTAGGTAGCTTTCTTGAGGGAGCCAGACTAAGTTGTCGTGGATCATGGTTCGCACTTGTGCGGTGATCTGAGTGCTTTCACGATAACGCTCGACTTTGAGTGGCTTGGCCTTTAACTTAGCAAGCATTTCGATGGCTACCTCTTTAACTTTAGCCTCTTCATCCTTGGTTAGGCTGTCTTTACGTAGTAAGTCATAGATTGCTAACGTTTCCTCGTCCAAGCCTTCTTTAGCTGAACGGTGTTCTTCCTCGTTCATTTCGTTAATGAACTTAACCAGATCCTCAAATGCTTTACGGATAGCATCAGCATCTTTACCGTTGTTGTACTCTTCGATGATCTTCTGATATTTATCGTAGAATTCAAGTCTTAGTGGGTTCTTATCCAGCATACGCTTAAGCTGAGCATCTACTGCTTGTTGTAGGTCGTACATGATCTTGTTAGCTGTGCGCTTTTCGAATACCCGCTTAAGCTTGTCGAAGTCTAAGCTACTTAGATCAATGTAAACATCATCGTGTTTAGCATTTGGGTTGATTGTAATGCTATCACCCACTAGTTCTTGCAAGCGCTTCATGACTTCGGTGATGTCTGCTTCTTTAACTTTCTGGTTAAGGCCGTTGTATATAGCTTCGATTGCGTTATACCTTGAGGTGAACTGCTTAGCTTGATCTTCAGGGAATAGCGCCTTGTACTTTTTGAAAGTGTTTCTGGCCATAACTTCAAACTTAGCTCTAGAGTTTCCGTTCGTGCAAACTGAGTTAATGGCATCAGTAATTAAACCTAAGCGCTCTAGTGCTGAAGCTTCGAGTAGGTTTTCTAGGTTAAAGCCTAGTTCTGTTAGGTAGGCGCTTACTTCAGTGATAGCTTCGGCTAGTTCGTCAGCTAATTCGTCCATTGTTTGTGTAGGTGAGTCGATATCACCAGTGTTACCCTTGTCGCCTTCGCCATAGACACTGTAAGCTTCTTCTAGCTGCTTGTAAACGTTTCCGTAGTCAACGATTAGGCCATTCTCTTTTTCGTCGTCATACACACGGTTAGCACGTGCGATGGTTTGCATTAAGGTATGACCTTTGATAGGCTTGTCTAGATAAACGGTAGAAACACAAGGTGCATCGAAGCCGGTAATCCACATAGCACACACAATCGCTAATCTAAATGGGTTGTCAGCATCTTTAAACTCTTTTTCCAGGTCACGCTCTACAAACTTCTTGCGATGGATGGCAATGTCTAGCCCTAGCTTCTTAAATTTATCTACTTCGTTCTGCTCTGCGCTAACAACAACACAAACTTCAGTTTCTGCTACTTTTTCGTACTTTTGTTTAAGTTGTAGTTCTTCTTGTTCGTCGCTGGCTGTTTCTATTCTAGTTCTAAGCTCCGCTAAGTACTCTTGCCAGTACTCGGTGATGTAGTTGTACATGCGAACAGCTGTTGGCTTATCTAGTGCAACCAGCATGCCTTTACCTTGATAGCCTCGCTCGTTAAAGTGCCAGACTAGGTCTTTGGCGATAGCTCTAAGGCGATGCTCTGAAGTTAGTACCGGGTACTTCGTCTTGAGTGCTCGTTCTAGCTTGTTACGTTGATCTTCGTCAAGATCCTCAGAGTCGATGATATCTGTCATCTCAGCATCTAGGTCTGGATTGGTTAGCTTGAGCTTCTCACCTTTGTTAACGTAGCGTAGTGGTAGCGTGGCACCGTCTTCAATAGCTGACTTAAAGTCGTAAACAGATACGTACTCACCGAAGATGTTTTTAGTGAGCTCTTCTTCGCCTTTAATGATCGGCGTACCTGTGAAGCCAAGATAAGAAGCATTAGGTAATGCGTTAAAGCGCATATTACGTGCGAACACGCCGCCTTGTGTGCGGTGCGCTTCATCAGAGATAACGATTATATCTTCACGATCACTGAGTAGTGGATATTCGGTTTCTTTAGTTGGATCAATTGAGAACTTGTGTATGAGAGTGAAGACGTAGCGATGATTCTCTTTTAGTAGCTTACGTAGATCATCTCTGCTTTTAGCGACAAGGTTTTTCTCAGTAACAGCACCGACTGCGGTGTAAGTATCGTAGATTTGGTTTTCTAACTCTCCACGATCAACAACAACTAGAATAGTAAAACTACCTGAGAGCTTACGGTGTATCTTTTGTGACAAGAACACCATAGAGTAACTCTTGCCACTGCCTTGGGTATGCCAGAAGACACCTAGCTTGTTTTTAAGCTCTGATATTGAATCAGCATCTGACATCTGAGCTAGTGCTTTGTTTACACCTAGGTACTGGTGATTCTTAGCTAGAATTTTAGATACATCGCCACCGGCATCATCAAACAGCAGGAAGTTTTCGAATAGGTCAAGTAGGTTAGCTTTAGAACATGTGCCACGGATGGTGGTATCTAAGCTAACAATACCTTCAACGTTTTCACTGATACGCTTCCACTCATGAAAGAACTTAAACGCAGAGGTAATGGTACCGATTTTGGTGCCGCTGTTATCTTGGGTGTCTATACCGTTAGATAAGATGACAAACGCGTTAGTGTGGAACAGGTGAGGGATGGTGTCTTTGTAATCTTTTAGATTATCATCATAGGCGTGACGTAAGTCTCGGGTGTGAGCTTTTAGCTCAAAGAAGACCAGCGGGATACCATTAACGAAGCCAACAACATCTGGGCGTCTGTTGTAGAGCTCGCCCGTTACTTCTAGCTGACGTACAGCTAAGAAGTGGTTGTTATCAGGATTGTTAAAGTCAAATACTTTAAGGGTTTTCTTAGTTAGCTCACCTTTATCATTCGTGAAGCTAACCTTTACACCAGACTTAATCAGCTCGTACTTTTCTTTATTAGTTCTGTCTAGGGTTTTGTCTGCGTCACGCTGAATTATCTGAAGATAAGCATCCTTGTAAGCCTGTGCTGGTAGATTAGGATTAAGCGCCTCGAGCGCTGGTAATAAGTACTTAGCAAGCACAACTTCAGACTTGTTCTCACGCCCTAGGTTGCCATGCTCGCCAAAGGTTTCGTTGCCCCAAGCAGTTTGTGTCTCCCAGCCGATATCTTCAAGGATATCAACTGTGGCCTGTTCAACTAGATTGTCTTCGTTGTATTCAGTACTCATACGGCAATGTCCAACTCATCAGTATCAATCACGTTAGTCATTAGGCGAGGCAAGAGAATATCTCGAGCTTCTTGCAGAAGCTGATTTTGATGGCCTAAGTTATATATTTCATTAACCAATACATCTACTTTTTTATCAAAATTTAATAATACATCATGGCTTGGCATTATAAGATCCTGGTGTTTTATAAACGCCTCCCAATTGTAATTAATAATACTACTAGCACTCTTTATTTCAAAAACCTCTGTGGCTTTTGAATTTCTTAAATATTTAAATGATAGGTGTAATAAGTTACCCAGGCATTGCTCTTTAGGCCTAACCAGTTTGCAGAAACTGGCACACATTACATCATTATTGAATTGCTCTAGCAAGTTATCTGTCATGAGTAAAGTTTTTGCAACACCTTCTGTTTTGCTTCCTCCAGAAACTTCAAAGACAATGTCTTTGTTTTGTAGTTTTCTAGAGGCTAGATTTGAAGTTTTATGATATCTTAATGGTGCACCTTCAAGTTTTCCATACGGCATGTTATCAATATCTGTACCTCGTATTACATACGCTTCATCACTAAAGTCATCAGAAATGGATTCTTCACCCCACCCACCACCTATATAGTGCGATACAAGGCTGTTTACTTTAACCTTTTCCCAGCCAAACGGTAAGCCGGTAGCTTGATCAATCTCTAGCTTCTTACCATCGATTCTAAAGCGTAGAAACCACTCTTCATAAGTGAGTCTTGCAGATTCTTCTAGTAGCTTAATGCGTTTAAGGTTGTTCTCGATTAGATCATCGTAGTTAGAGAGTATTTTTGCTATTTTCTGTTGGGTTGGGAGTGGTGGTAGGTTAATTTTTACTCTATTAATAACTGACGGTGTTATTGCTGGATAGGTAGCCCCTTGCTCATTTGAAACCAGATAGTTAGTAAAACTTTGTGCAGAGGTTAAATAGTATAAAAATTTATTATCTATAAGATTATTTTTAGGTGATATAACTGCAAACCCAGTAGATGCAATATCATTCTCTCTTGCTTTCTTAAAATAATAAAAAGACCTGTTTCCCGGACGAACAGTAGCCAAGATTGTGTCACCATCTTTAATTATTCTTTTTGCTCTGGATGGTGCTTCTGATATGGATAAATTTTTAGGATCTTCAGCTACACCTGTGCCTATTGAACTAATATCATAATATCTAATATTTTCAAATTCATAATTTCTACCTATACTAGATTGGTTGATATCGATTAGCCCTCCAAGTTTGATCTCTTGCCACTCACTCATAGCTTAAGTCCCTGAATAGCCTGCATTAGCTCACTGCTTTCAGTATTTAGTTTGGCTAGCTCATCATGTATTTCAGACATTCTACCTTGGTAGTCAAAGTCTTCGTTAACCTGGATACTAAAGCCTACGTATCTACCTGGTGTTAGGCTGTA
>Ga0209361_1001922_pt1 | contig 12201 bp, 11 predicted proteins | sample SaaInlV_200m_DNA_3_FD_184657 | JGI IMG/M metagenome (GOLD analysis project Ga0209361, IMG submission 184657) | Marine microbial communities from expanding oxygen minimum zones in the Saanich Inlet - SI037_S4LV_200m_DNA (SPAdes) (version 2) | ecosystem: Environmental > Aquatic > Marine >... | reverse complement strand
TGCTGATCAGCCGCCCGGTTTTTCAAGCGGATCATGGCCTTCCCAGGGCTCAGTCGACACCCTTTTATACGGCTTATTTGAGAATTGCCGAAGGGTGCGCCAACCGGTGCTCCTACTGTTTGATTCCCAGCCTTAGAGGCCCGTTTCGAAGCTGTTTGCCGGAGACTTTATTTGTGGAAGCAGCCGAAATGGCCGCTCAAGGTGTCAAGGAAATCAACCTGGTGGCCCAAGATACAAGCCGGTACGGGGAAGACATCTATGGGGAAAGCCGCATTCTGGAGTTACTCAAAGGTCTTTGCAAAATCAAAGGGATTCGTTGGATCCGCCTGCTCTATTTTCACCCCAATCGACTGACGGAGGCGCTTTTGGATTTCATGGACGCGAATGAGCCGGTTGTCCCTTATCTGGATCTGCCTTTTCAGCATTCGGACCCGGATCTTCTGAAGGCCATGAGGCGGGAAGTCGGAAAAAAAACGCCCCGGGATCTGATGACCATGATTCGGAACCGCAGGCGAGAGATTCATGTGCGCACGTCACTGATGGTGGGGTTTCCCGGTGAGACGGAAGAGATGTTTGAAGGGTTGTGCGATTTCGTCCGAATGGCGGAGTTTGATTCCCTGGGCGTCTTTACGTTCAGCCCGGAGAAAGGGACAAAGGCGGCACGGCTTTCATCACAGGTTGAAAACGCCATTGCCCGTGAAAGGCGAAAAGAGCTTATGGCCATTCAAGCCGACATTTCAAAGAGGAAAAACCAGCGGATGATCGGCAGGGTGTTGCCCGTCCTGATTGAAGGTGAAAGCTCCGAGACCGATTTGCTCCTCGCTGGAAGAACGGCAACCATGGCGCCGGACGTGGACGGCAGGGTGTTGATTAACGACGGTGAAGGGGTTGTGGGCGAAATTATGCCGGTACTGATTACCGAAGCCCACGAATACGATCTGGTGGGCGGCATCGTCAGTTAGCCCCTTTTTTGTGGCGGAAAATAGGTTGTATTATTCATGCGGGTAAGCTATTATAAAATGTTGCACTTGGGAGTCGATGTGGGATAATGGCAGCGTCCCCGATTAAAATCATGCGCCACAAATAAGGGGCTTTGAAACAAGTAAGGTGAATGCGAAAATGTCGGATCTTGCGTTGTTTGAAACGCATTTTGAAAAAATAAACAGTGAATTGCAGAAGATTTTTGATTCACGGGTGCCGCTTGTCAAGGAAATCGGGAAGTATGCACTTCTGGGGCAGGGAAAGCGCCTGAGGCCCCTCATCTTCGTGCTTTCGTGCCGGTTGTGCGGTTTTGAGGATGAAGATTTATATGCCCTCTCAACGGTTTTTGAATTTATTCACACCTCATCCCTTCTCCATGACGATGTGCTGGACAACGCCGAGACCCGGCGAAAAAAGCCTTCCAGCAATCGGATCTGGGGAAACCAGGCGGCTGTTCTGGAGGGAGACTTCCTCTTTTCCAAGTCCCTGTCCCTGGCGGTTGACACCGGCAGCATCCCGTTTATCGGAACGCTTACCGAAGCCACCATGCAGATGTCTGAAGGGCAGATTCTGGAACTGGTCCATACCGAAGACCTGAAAACCACGCGTGATGATTATATGGATGTCATCACCGCGAAAACCGCGGTTCTCATTTCGGCGGCTTGCGGCTGCGGGGCCATTATTTCGGGGGCCGGTGCGGAAGTGGAGAACAATCTGACCCGATTCGGCCGCTCTGTGGGGATTGCCTTTCAGATGGTGGATGATCTCCTGGACTACACCTCTTCAGAGGCGGTGTTTGGAAAACCGGTGGGAAAGGACCTTTGGGAAGGAAAAATCACCCTTCCCCTCATCTATACACTCTCTCAGCTGGATAAAGATGAGAAAAAGAGATTTTCGGAACTGTTCAAAAACCGCACAACGGACAAGGACGCCTATCAGAACCTGCTGAATCGGGTAAGGGGCAGCGGGGTTCTGGAGAGTATCCGATCGGAAGCCCAGCGGTATGTGGATGATGCGGCCATGTGTCTGAAACGTTTTCCGGATTCGGCTGTTAAAGAAAACCTGCTCACGCTTATTCAATACATTATCCACCGAACCTACTGATGACGGTGTTTGCCATTCCCATCAGATTGATATCTGCAGGCGATCTTCTGCAAGGGTGAGTTCACCATGCCAGGTTTTTCGGCATTGGGCAGTGATGTCTGTTTTCAGACATTCCGGGTAGAAATGGGTCAAGACAAGGCGTTTGACCCCCGCAAGACAGGCCATCCGACCGGCCAGCGATGGGGTGAGGTGCCCTTCCACCGGGTAGCCGTCAGGAAAGGCCGCTTCCAGGATCAGAACGTCCGCTTCTTTCGCCAGTTGGATAACAGGGTCGCAAAAGCCCGTGTCCCCCGAGATGACAACGGATTTTCCAGCGTTGTTTTCGATTCGGTAGGCCAGACTCCGGGGCGTGTGGAGGGTAGGGGCGGTCTTGATGCGGTAATGACCGTGGTTCCTCTCTCCGTTTTCAGTGGATGATAATTCCTCAATCTGCATGGTTTCGGAAGGGAAATTGAGCCAGTCCGGGTAAGCGGATTGAAGGGCTTTGATGAAGTTGTGAAGACCCGAAGGGCCGGAAACCCGAAATGGGGATCTTCTTTTCAAGACACACGGGTTTCGGCAGGCAAAGAGGAAATGGATCAGGTCCGCGGTGTGGTCCGGATGAAAGTGTGTGAGGAAAATTTTTTCAATTTTTTCAGGTCCTATGCCCAAACGGGCCATTCGGGCCAGGGTTCCGGGGCCCATGTCAAACAGGATGGGGTGGTCGTCAAAAAACACGGCCACAGAGGGTGACCCCCGGTCTGTCATGGGGATGGCAGTGCCTGAACCCAAAATGATTATTTTCATGCTTTAACTCCCGGTATCAATAATATTAGAGGAGAAAAATATACCCCATGTTTTCCATGTCAGCGTTTCACCAGGAATATGAAACGGACGTCTCATCCCTGACCATCGGGGATCGCCGTTTTAAGTTTTTTATTCCCAAATCCCTTGATCCATTCCTTGATAAAGAGGATGTTTTCACCGAGTTTCCCCTGTGGAGCAAAATATGGGAAGCATCCATTGTCCTGGCCAATCACGTGGCGGCCATGCCGGTTGACCCCCGAGGGCGCCTGCTGGAAATCGGTTGCGGCGTCGGTCTGGTGGGAATCGTTGCCGCCGGCTGCGGGCATCGGGTCACCATGACCGAGTATAACCGGGATGCGCTTAATTTCGCACGGGCCAACGCGCGTGTCAACCACACTTCCGGATCATCGGAACTTGGAATCGTTGAACTGGACTGGACAAAGCCCGTTCTTGAGGGCCGGTTCGACACGATCCTGGGTTCAGAGGTGATTTACAAGGAAGAATCCTTCGAGCCCCTTGTTGGCCTTTTCAGGCGTTATCTGAAACCCGATGGTGAAATTATTCTGGCTGAAGGGCTCAGAAAAACCAGTTTGGAATTTTTCAAAAGAATGGCCCATATCTGTGACGTTAAAGCCCGGAAAAGGATACTCCGTTCAAAGGGTGAGGAAAAGCGGGTGATCCTGGCCAGTATGCGGTTTAAAAATCCATGATTATTGGGGTTGGCGATTCCAAGGATCAATTCATCGGCGCCTTTTCCCCATATTGCCGGTGGGCCTGAAAATAGGATCTGACCTCCGCGGGCACCGAGGTGAAGCGGACCACATGCGAATGGACGTCCTCTTCCGAATGCCCCACGACCTTGCCGTAGAAGTCCTTGTTTTCCAGTTCCTGGTCCACTTCCACCAGATTCATCTTCAGGTTCTTCAACAGTTCAACCGGTTCGTCCAAGGTAATTTCAGAACATTTCCTGGAAAGCCGGGTCATAAAACACGCAACGCCTTTTTTCCCTACGTGCTTGCCTTCCAGCACCGTGAATTTCAGCGGAATGCGCCGCGCCAGAACAACCAAAGCCGGTTCCTTTTCCTCCAGGGAAAGATTGAAGCGGCCGGCAATGCCGCCGACCTCGTAAATCTTTAACGGCCTTTCGGCGCCCTTGGGAAACACCTCCCTCTGGGAGTCAATGCGCAGGATCTCGCTCGTCTGTTCATGAACCGATTCGGAAATGAGTATCTGCCCTCCGACGGTGTAGGATTCAATACGGCTGGTCATATTGACGCCGCTTCCCACCACGGCATACTTGCTTCGCTTGCGCGATCCGATGTTTCCCACGACCACCTCCGTCTCGTTGAGGCCAATTCCCATTTCAAGTTCGGGAAGGCCATTGGCCCGGTTCTCTTCGTTTACCCGTCCCATGGCGTTCTGCATGTCGATGGCGCAGGCGATGGCCTGTTCGGCCCGATCCGGCATTTCCTGGGGCGCGCCGAAAATGACGAGCAGTGCGTCGCCGATAATCTCATTGATGGTGCCGTTGTATTTCAGAACCTCCTCCACCATGATTTCGAAGTAGGCGTTGAGCATTTGAACCACCCGCTCCGGTTCAAGTCGCTCCGACAGGGCCGTAAAGCCCCTCAGGTCCGTCATCATGATGGTTACCCGTCGTCTTTCTCCCCCCAATTCAAGGGCCAGCGGGTTTTCAATCATGGAGTTCATGATCTCGGTGGAAAGATATCGGCCAAACATCTTTTTAAGAAAATCGGTCATTTCGGTCACCTTTTTCTCCCGATCCCTCCACCGGGTGAATATATAGGCCGCAAGGAGAATCATGAGGAGAAAGATCACCATTGTAAACGCCATGGTTCCGACGAAATAATAGGACGTGATCTTCCCGGCGGCAAAAGGAGACGATTTGAATATGGGGGCGTACGGTATCAGACCGGCCCAGGTGGCCGCTGAGAAGCCCACGGTAAGAACCGTGAACGTCACAAGCCACGGCAGGGCGATTTTCTTTTCAAAAAGGAGAAAGTTGAGGGTCCCCAGGGCCATTCCCAACAGGAAGGGAGCGGGGTGAGTAACGGGTCCGAAGGCATAACAGATAAGTGCCACATGAACGGCGTTGTATTGAATAACAATGTGAGCAAAAACCCGGTTCTCCGGCGAACGCCGACGTAGCCACAGACCCAAAAGCAGAAGCGGTATCCAAGGAATCCCAATGATTCGATTTATTTGATAATAGGTTTGGGCCCAGGCCCAGTTGATCCAGACCAGGCGCTCAAAATAGAAGGAAGCGGCAATGCCCGTCATAAGATTGCTGGCGCCCCCCACAAAGCAAAACAGCACGATCAGTAGGAGGCAACGATCGACCCGGCTCCATTCCAAAGGGTTCCTGCTTTTGCGGTTGCCCTTAAGCACCCAGACAAACGTTACAAGCCCGAATCCCCAGGGAAATGCAACCGATAAGAAATGCTCTGTCCACGTTCCTTCCATGCCTCACTCCTCTCTTATTGTGAGGGATAATTCATGAATTGGGATGTTTTGTGGATGGTATAACGAGATGACGATGGGTTCAAGTTTTTTCATTAAAGAGCAAAGAGGGGCGTTCCTTTCGCAGCCAATTTTCCTTGACTTTCCCTTTGCTTCGGCTATCATCCTGAATAAATACTTATTCCATCATCATAAAATTGAATGTCTCTTTGGTGCCGATCCAGCGCATGATTCGATGTCCATCGGTTAGTTCGGTATGATAACCCATGGTGGTACCGAAGGACTTGTCAAACCTGTTTGATGCACCGGAGTCAAAAGGCTATGACCCGGATTTCTTTGAATTTCCATGCTATCAATAGCATTGTTCAGCTGAGGTCGGATTACAATTCCGTTGCGCTCCATTGCAACCGCTTAGCCGTAGCGTTATAAAATGACAACAACATGTTAAAGCCAGGTAGTCTGTATGCTGAAATCATATCTGAAAAAAATTGCTAAGATTGCAAATCAGGGGGATGCAAGAGAGGAAAGCTATTATGCATCTCTGGAAGAATTGCTCGGGAATTTGGCGCACTCTTTCGGTAAGGGCAAAATACACATTACAACATTGCCCAAAAGCACTGAAGCGGGTAATCCTGATTTCAGGGTATGGGACGGCAAGCAACATATTGTGGGTTATGTAGAAGCCAAAGCGCCAACTGTTGAAAATTTGGATGCAATAGAGGTTTCAGAACAGTTGAAGCGATACCGAGGCACGTTCCCGAATCTGATATTGACAAATTTTTTCGAGTTCAGACTTTATCGGGATGGTATCCTTGTTGAAAAGGCTTTGATCGCCAGACCTTTTATTGCGCACAAGCTTAAAACAATTCCGCCTCTCGAAAAGGAGTCGGATTTCACAAAACTGATGGAGGCGTTTTATTCATTCTCTCTGCCCAGGGTTTACAATGCAAAAAATCTGGCCATAGAGCTGGCCAAACGCACGAGGTTTTTAAGAGAAGAGGTAATTGTCGAAGAACTGGCAGAGGAAGAAAAATCGGGCAAAGGCTTTATCCTCGGATTTTATGATGCGTTCAGGCATTTTTTAATCAGCGGGCTTTCAAAAGAAGACTTTGCCGATCTCTATTCCCAAACTATCACTTATGGTCTGTTTGCTGCCTGCATGCGGGCAAAAAACGGTTTCAACAGAAAACTCGCTTATGACAACATCCCCCGCACCATCGGAATATTAAGAGATGTTTTCCGGTTCGTTTCACTTGAAGACGTTCCGGCACAAATGGAATGGATTATTGATGATATCGCGGAAGTGTTGTCTGTGGCAGATGTAAACAAACTCCTTCAAGAGTATTTCAAAGAAGGCAAAGGGAAAGACCCGGTTGTTCATTTTTATGAAACCTTCTTAGCGGAATATGATCCAAAAACCCGCGAAAAACGTGGGGTCTATTATACGCCTGAACCGGTTGTTTCCTACATTGTGCGTTCGCTTCACCATATTTTGAAAGATCGATTCGACAAAGCTGACGGCATGGCGAGCAACACAGTAACGGTGCTGGATCCGGCATCCGGCACGTTGACCTTTTTGGCTGAGGCGGCAAAACTGGCGGTCGATGAATTTGTGTCAAAATATGGCGAAGGCGATAAAAAAGGATTTATCAAGGAGCATATCCTTAAAAACTTTTATGCCTTTGAACTTATGATGGCGCCGTATGCAGTAGGGCATTTGAAGATGTCGTTTCTTCTGGAGGAACTCGGTTATAAACTCCAAGAAGATGACAGGTTTAAGCTCTACCTGACAAACACCCTCGACATGGAGGAGCTCGAGCAAACCAATTTGCCCGGCATGGCTTCCCTTTCCGAAGAATCGCGATTGGCCGGAAAAGTGAAAAAAGAACAACCGATACTGGTAATATTGGGTAATCCCCCATATTCCGGTCATTCTGCGAACAGGAGTGATAAGGACGTGGAATTCAACAAGGGAGGAAGATATACAACCCATTACCAAATTGAGGAGGATGCTGGATCATATAAGCTTGTCTCACAAACCAAAGAGGCAAAACGAAAGATAGCCAAAAAGCAGAAAACCTGGATAGGGGGATTAATAGAGTATTATAAGATATTGGACGGGAAATGGCTAAAAGAAAAGAATTCCAAATGGTTACAAGACGATTATGTTAAGTTTATTCGTTTCGGTCAGTGGAAGATAGATCAGGCCGGCGAAGGAGCCATGGGATTTATCACAAATCACAGTTATCTGGATAATCCCACCTTCAGGGGAATGCGTGAGTCGTTGATGAACAGTTTCAACGAAATTTATCTGCTTGATCTGCACGGCAACAGTTTGAAAAAGGAAGAGTGTCTTGATGGATCAAAGGATGAAAATGTGTTTGATATCCGCCAGGGGACGGCCATTGCGTTATTCATCAAGACAAAAGTCAAAAACAATAAAAAGGACGGGGAGGTTCATTACTCTGAAATATGGGGGCTGAGAAAGGGAAAATATGACTGGCTTATCAATAACAATATTACAACAACAAAATGGCAAATAATAGCTCCCAAATCAGAATTTTATCTTTTTGTTCCCAGAGATGAAAGACTTCTGAAGCTGTATGAAAAGTCGCCGAAGATAACAGATATTTTCCTGGTAAACAGTGTGGGGATAGTTACGGCAAGAGACAAGTTGACGATTCAGTTTACGCCAGAAAAAGTTTGGACAACTATATTGAACTTTTCCAAAATGGATGAAGATCTGGCGCGTCAGGCGTACAGCTTGGGAAAGGATGCTAGAGACTGGAAAGTGAATCTCGCTCAAAAGGATTTGATAGACACTGGCTTGGATAAAAGGAAGATTATCCCAATTTTATACAGACCTTTTGACATTCGATATACCTATTACACAGGCAAATCACGTGGTTTTCATTGTATGCCCCGTCCAAACGTCATGCGGCATATGATGCATGAAAATTTGGGCCTGATTACTAATCGTCAGGTAAACTGCGGCTTTAAACATATTTTATGCACGAACTTTATTATAAACGATTGCACGGTTTCTTTGGAAACAAGAGAACGTTCTTATATGTTTCCCCTCCACCTCTACCCCGACCCCGATCAAAACGATCTCTTCAGCCACCTGAAAGAGTCAAAAGAAAGAAAACCGAATATCAACGAAAAAATATTTTCTGCTTTATCTGAAACCTACAAAACAAAACCGAAACCTGAAGATATTTTCTACTACATTTATGCTGTTTTTTACTCTAATACTTACCGCGAAAAATACACTGAATTTCTGAAAACCGACTTTCCAAGAGTCCCTTTCACAAGAGACAAACGCCTTTTCAAAAAATTGGCCGAATACGGCAAGCGTCTCGCGGATCTGCATCTTATGAGATCACCTGAGCTTGATTCCCCAGTGGCAAAATTCCAGGGAAGTGGAGATAAACGGGTTGATAAAATCAAACATGACAAGGGCGAACGCGTTTACATCAATAAGGATCAGTATTTTGAAGGATTAGAGGAAAACATCTGGGGATACCGGATCGGCGGCTATCAGGTCTGCCATAAATGGCTGAAAGACAGAAAAGGAAGGATCTTGTCTCTTGATGATGTTAAACATTATTGCAGGGTAGCAACAGCTATTCAGCACACGATTAACATTCAGAAGAGCACTGATGAAACTTACAATGAAGCGGAAAAGAATTTAATAGGTTTTTAATGAACAGGCATCATGATCTGACGAACATTATACTCGTTTTTTGTAAACTTATTTAAAATACAAAGTCTACCATTCTCTATGGAAGACAGGAAGAATTTTGCTTGTCCCTGGCTTCTTCGTTAGGCTCCAGAGGATATGAGGTTCTCATATGAAACGAGATGAATTAATTGAGAAAATAAGGCAAGCTGTTCATGAGGTAGAACTTGAGCCAGAGATCATCCTTTACGGTTCGCGTTCCCGTGGAGATGCTCACTCGGAATCAGATTGGGACTTACTCATCCTGGTTGATGGCCCCATAGACGATGAACGTATAGATCGGATTCGGCACAGGCTCTATGAAATAGAATGGGAATATGGAGAAGTCATCTCCTCGATTGTGCGGACCCGTGAAGAATGGAATAGTGCCCTCTATCAGACTATGCCATTTCAACAGCGGGTACAACAGGAAGGAATCAGACTGTGACAAAATGGAGCAAGGATCTGGTGTTGTACCGTATGGCCCGAGCGAAAGAGACTCTGGAAGATGCTCGTATTCTTGCCAATGCAGGACGTTGGAATGCATGCGTGAACCGTCTCTATTATGCCTGCTTCTACGCTGTCTCGGCTCTTCTTGTACGTCACGGTCTGTCATCATCCAAGCATACCGGCGTGCGTAGCCTTTTCAATCGACACTATGTGAAGACGGATAAGATCCCAAAGAATTTGGCACGGATCTATAATGATCTTTTTGAGAGACGTCAAGAGGGTGACTACATCGACTTCGTCAGGTTTCAAGAATCGCAAGTTCTGCCATGGATTTCAAAGGCGGAACAACTTATTGAACATATCACCAGACTGGCTGAAAAAGAAACAAATTGACACATTTACTCTCTTTCGATCACAAGCACAAAAAGCGGGGGCGCTATTGAGAGCAACAGGGGGACGAGCGCGATACGTGAACGAGAATGGCGAACAAGAGGACCACGGGGCTGAAAAAAGCGGGTTTTTTAGTCTCGTGATCCTTGATGTTATGCCCCCCCCAACCAAAATAGCAACGAACATTGGTAAAAATTTACTCCCTTGAAAAGTGTATCACCAGGTGCTATACTTTGAGAATGAAAAAGTTGATGACAAGGCAATTTGCAAAATGGGCATCAAAACAGAAAATTCCAGAAAACGAACTTATCACAGTGTTATCAGACGTTCAGGATGGGATTTTCGTGGCAAACCTTGGTGGTCATATTTACAAAAAGAGAATTCGCTTTGAGGGGCAGGGTAAAAGTGGCAGTGGACGCACCATTATTTGCTACAAAAGAAATGACAGAGCTATCTTCATTCATGGTTTTTCAAAAAATGATAAAGCCAATTTGTCCTCCAGAGAGCTCCATGCATTCAAGGCGTTTTCGAAAATTTTGCTCGGCTTATCGCAAGATAGCATCGCCATAGCCATTGAAAATGGAGATTTTATTGAGGTGAAATTATGAGAGACTCTATCGTGAAATCTATCACGGACACCATTAAAGACTTAAATAAAAGCGGATTGGTTGATGACATTACTATGAGAAATATTGAAAATCTCTGCCTTCCGGAAATCCAAGAATATAGCCCTGAAAAAATAGCTTCTATCCGAAAGAAATTCAAGTTAAGTCAAGCCGCCTTGGCCAGCATATTTAATATTAGCCCATCCACAGTTAGAAAGTGGGAACAAGGTAATAAAAAACCGGCAGGAGCATCAAGAAAACTATTGGATATAATTGAAAGAAAAGGAATAGAAGCCTTCATATAGCCATTAGCACCATGGCATAACCAGCGGGAATGGGTACGTCCATGCAAATTGCGTTTCGAGAATTTTATTCAGCATAAATACCTGCATCCAATTTAAGAAGGGTCAGAAACGCATAAAATCATAGACGTCCCACGATGCTTACGAAATTAAGAAGATGAAAACAACACAATATTTCGATTATACGAGGAAAAGGCCTGATCGTGCCTTGATCAAAGATGATTGGATAAAATTCGTAATCGATAACCCTGCAAAAACTCAAGTCCAATCGGATGGAAGGATTAAGAAGTGGGCGGAAATACCAGAAGCGAATAAGTACCTGAGAGTCATTTTGTTAGAAGATGGAGAAACAGTGCATAATGCCTTCTTCGATAGGTCTTTTAAGGAGGATTAGAAAATGAAGGTCAAATATTTTTCAGATACCGATACCGCTCTTATGGAATTCACAGACAAAGAGGCCTATGAGACAAAAGAGATCGGTGAAAATGTTTATGTGGACGTAGATCGAAATGGGAATCTAGTAAACATGACAATTGAGCATGCAAAATCCAATGCGAGATTGTGGGAATTTTCATACCAAGAAATGGTTGGCCAGGCGGCATAAAAATTGCCGAATAAGACGCTGTACCTGACCACCAACAGCTCAGCGATTTTTGGAATGCTGTTTTTTCAGTGCCCCTTCAGATCAATTTTTGCACTTTCTCCATAAACAGATGTTCTATCTCCTTCAGGCGTTTTTTACTTTCGGCTTCAAAACGAAGAACCAGGGCCGGTTGGGTGTTGGAAGCCCTGATGAGACCCCACCCGCCGTCCAGGAGCACCCTGGCCCCGTCCAGGTCGATGACCTCATGGTCTTTTTTGAATTCGTCGACAATGGCGGTTACAATACCGAATTTTTTGTGATCAGGACATTCCAGGCGGATTTCAGGGGTGTTCACTAAATCCGGAAGACCCGTGAGAAGCGCCTCCAATCCCTCATGCGTCTTTGAAAGAATTTCCAGCAGTCTTGCCCCGGCATAAACGGCGTCATCATAGCCGAAATATCGTTCTTTAAAAAAGATGTGCCCGCTCAATTCACCCGCCAGAAGAGCGTCTTCTTCCTGCATTTTGCTCTTGGTGATGGCGTGGCCGGATTTCCACATAATGGGTTTTCCGCCGTGGGCTTTGATATCATCAAAAAGTGCCTGGGAGCATTTGATGTCCCCGATGATCTTGGCCCCTTTGTGACGCTCCAATATATCCCGTGAGAAGATCATCATCAAATGGTCGGCAGGAATGATGCGCCCTTCGCGGTCCACCACCCCGATCCTGTCTCCATCGCCATCAAAGGCGATGCCGAGATCCGCTTTTTCTGCGCGAACCGTTTCTGAGAGCGATTGCA
>Ga0209361_1001921_pt1 | contig 12201 bp, 15 predicted proteins | sample SaaInlV_200m_DNA_3_FD_184657 | JGI IMG/M metagenome (GOLD analysis project Ga0209361, IMG submission 184657) | Marine microbial communities from expanding oxygen minimum zones in the Saanich Inlet - SI037_S4LV_200m_DNA (SPAdes) (version 2) | ecosystem: Environmental > Aquatic > Marine >... | reverse complement strand
GAATGGTTTCGGATACAGATCATGATGCCGCATCAGCACTTAACGCCGTCCTTTTTGGAGGAAATACAGACCTCGTTCTAAAGTATTACGATAAAGGTGAATTCAAAACTAGATGTCAAGAACTAGAAATTCCGGTTGTAGAATTTAGAGTTCTAGAGGCACCAAAAGGAATCAAGGTAAGTGCATTATCGGATGCGATAAGAGAAATACTAGAGACAAGTGAAGGCGCCATCGTAAAAGCCATGACATCATCAGCAGGAGCTGATACTTACAGAGTTAACAAAGAAAACATAGCAGCAATAGCAGAAACAGTTGTCAAAGAAGGTAAAACTCGAGTCATTGTAGAAGCTTTAGCAAAAGTAAGAAGAGAATATTCATCTCAGTGGGCAGTAGATCTAAAAGGAAATGTCAATTTAGTAGGCATCTGCAATATGCACGCAGATCAAAAAGGAAGCCACATAGGCAACACATACCCGACCCCACAAGGAGTATTAGCCACACTCACAAAATATTCACACAGAGTTGGAACCGACATGAGTGAACAAGGATATATTGGAAATTTTCAATTAGATTTATTTGAAACCGAACATGGTATTTTGATGAGCGAAAACAATACAAGGATGAGCGGCTCTAGCATCGCATGGGACGTATTCCATAGACTAAACCACAGACACAAGAAAAAAGGAGTATTTATCTCAACAAAGTTTCAGGTTCCACCTAATTCTTTTGACTGTATTAAAGAAAGTTGTAGAGATATTATTTATACTGGAAGAGACTATAACTGTTTTTTCCCATACGATATTGGAGCCATAGACATAACAGGACAATTTATGGGAGTAATCATTGCAGAAGATCAAGAAAAAGCTAAATCAATATTAAAAGAAATAGAACGGAAAGGAATCAAGAGCAGCATATCTTCAGAGTATTTATAATGAAAATAATCGATTGCCATGCACATATAGGAAAAGAAGGAGATAAAAATATTGACTTGGCTAAAATAAAGATTCATCTTAAAAGAAATAAAATAAATAAAGTTGTGCTGTTTCCATTTATATCAGACACACTCACCCAAGATTCTTTAAAAATATTAGAACTATCAAAAAAAAATAAATTCATAATACCTTTCATAAGATTTAATCCAAACACAATTACTAAAAAAGAATTAGAAAAATTACTAGATAATCCATTCAAAGGTGTAAAATTACACCCTCGAGCAGAGAAATTCAATCCACTAGACCAAAAATTCGACTGGATCTTCAAAGAAATACAGAAGCATAATATCCCCATACTATTTCACTGCAAATCATATCATTTCGATCCTGATAGTCACCCTGAAAAAATACTCAAACTGGCAAAACGACATCCAAAACAGATATTTATCCTGGGTCACTTCGCAGGAGTCAACAAAGAATTATTTAAAGAATATGTCAAACAAAAAAATATCTATGTTGAAACCTCTATTGATGTCACACCCAACGCATATCGTGAAGTTGTATTAAAATACGGATTCAAAAGACTTCTATTCGGAACCGATTTCCCGTATTCTTTTGGAGAGATAGAACTCATGAAGCTAAAGTTTGCCAATTTAGGAAAAGAGATGGAAGAGAGAATTCTATACAAAAATGCAGAGAATCTATTAAATAAACAATCCAAGAACTTTTAAAACAGCAAGACACACAGAATACCAAGAATGATAATAGACATACACACACACATAGGCAAAGACGTAAGCGACCCAAAGTTAGAAAAATACAGCAAAGACCAACTTCTAGCAGACATGGACAAAAACCAAATACAGCACTCCGCAGTATTCCCATTCAACAGACCTGACGAAGATCTTCTAAAAGAATCATTAAGAATCCTAGAGTTATCAAAAGAAAACAAAAAAATAATACCATTTCTAAGATTTAATCCAAACACAATAACTAAAGAAGAGCTAAACAAACTATTAAGCAAAGGTTTCAAAGGAGTAAAACTCCACCCAAGAGCTCAAAACTTTGTATTCAACAAAATAGAATATGATCGGATCTATGAAATAATAGAAAAACACAAAGTTCCATTATTAATCCACACAAGAGCCGCAACCATGGAAACTAGCGATCCTGCTTATGCAATAGACATCGCACAAAGATTCCCAAACCTAAAGATTATAGCAGCACACTTCTTTGGAGGGGGCCTAAACAACGATCTCCTAAACCAAGTAGCAAAACACAAAAACCTATACGTAGACACATCAGTATATTCCAGCATTATGGAAATGAGAAGAGTTGTAAGAACTTACGATCGGCTAATATATGGCAGTGACGCCCCTTACAGCGACCAAGAAGTCGAAATCCTAAAAATAAAGAAAGCAAAGCTACCTAAGAAGATAGAAGACAAAATACTCTTCAAAAACGCTTTAGAAGTGCTAAACCTAAAGTAACATTTTTAAACCAAAAAAATAACCATAAACTATGCAACCGTACAAGCAATCAACAAAATTCACCTGTTCAATTGCATCATTAATGGCAATTCTCAATCATTACGATAAATCCGTTCAACTAAATCGAGAAACCGAGCTCGAATTATGGCAAGAAACGGTTGTTCTACCAACAAGAAGAAGCTCATTATTCGCAATGGCAATGGTTGCCAAAGAATACAATGTAGATTTTAAAGTAATAGTAGAAGATACCAGCTTTCTATTCCCGGAATATAGATTCAAGAAATACCGAAAATTCGAAGTAGAACTGGCAGAAGATAACGAAAAGAGATTTCTAAGATTAGCACAAAAAAAGAACATAAACATAGAAGAAAGAGCGATCTCTTTAGAAGAAATAAAGACCTTAGTACAAGAAGGAAAGAAAGTATTAGTGAGATTAAACATAGGAGTACTAAGAAACACTAAAGCAAACAGAAGCAAAGCACATTACATTGCAATTGACGATTACTACGACAACATATTTGTTGTAATGGACCCAAGAATTGGAATAAAAAAGATAAAAGAAAACAAAATGAAAGAAGCATTTGAAACTGTTAAAGACAAATGTAAAAGAGATCACAGAATGATTATCTTTGGTTAAAAACCACGACGTTTCTTCAAGAATTCTATTAAACCATCAGGCAACACAGGCTTACCATTCTTCAAAACATATCTATAAGGAAAGATCTGACTTTCATTTTTTCCAGTTTCAATCTCAATTTCATCAATAAACTTAATCTCAGAAAACTTAGCACCATCCGCAATCATCTTAACTACCAAAACGGCAGTATTTGTCGACATTTGCACAGGCCCTAAATTACGAACAGAACACTTAATATTATCAGACAGAGCAGTCTTAGTTCTACCATCCATCGGATGATTACCCAACACGCCACCGAAAATCATATAATCAAACTTTTTACAATCAGCAGTCGTTAACACTTTAGACGCCTGAGGATCAAGAACACAAACATTCTTCAGTTTTTGAGTAATTACGCTCTTTATACCGACCCTTCCAATAGTTTCCAATTTAGAAGCAGCAACCGTACCTTTAACATTTGTAAAAATGATATTCTTCTTACCAACGGTGTCGGAGGCATGCTTATACTCTAACCAACACCACTTATACAATCTACCATCCAAATGTTCTAATATATATTTCATAAGACAATTAGGAGAATAGAATTATTTAAGTCTTTCCAACTATACTGGAACAACCCTAAAACCAACTTTCTCAGGAATTATAACAAGTTCTTTAACCTTATCAAGCTTTTCCTTTTTCACAAGATCCTTAGGAATACGCATACCATAACTCTCACCCCATTTAGTGAGCTTAACATTATACTTTCTGAGTTCTCTATACTCTTTGGCTACGCACTCAAGTTGCTTCATAGAAAGAATCTCCTCCCCACAAGAGTTACAAACAAAATAAGAATATTTAACACCTTCAGGAGTTTTAGAAACTTTCAGAGCCATAGACTTGCTACACACCGGACATGATTTCTTCTTCATTTTCTTGTTACGGTTATTACCTTAATAGTTAAGCCACAAACTTGGCCAACACATTGTATTGAAAAGTCACCATAAGACCTTACAAACTTGACATAGTTCTTTCCTACAACAACTCGCTTCCCAGACTTGATTGTAGCTTCAACCATATCTGGATAAATTCTTCTCTGCAATGCACGCTTAAAAGCGTGATGCGAGATATCAATTGTGTAGTCTTCAACATCCATCTTCACAAAAGATATCCTAAGATATTAAAGGATATCATAATATATAAATCTTTTCACTTAATCATATAAATACTCAAATATCACAATAACCAATACCTGGTCAAGGTCAGCAGTCATGACTGCTACAATGCCAGATTATGCAACTCCGGTTTTCTTTCTTATTACAAAGAACCAGTATATAATTCTCACACAGACGACTGTCTAGTGTCCAGTGCAACGTCATCATCCCGCAAACAATAAAATTAAAAGAACACAAACCCAATCGAAAATCCTTCAACTGCGCACTATCAAACTTTCATTCATACACTTAGGTTTCTTCAAACCCATCAATTCCAAAATAGTTGGAGCCACATAAGCAATACTTTTGCCTTTCTTTAACTTATATTTATTCTCAGAAACAATAATAAACGGAACTTTATTAGTAGTATGAGAAGTTTGATGCAGTCCACTCATTTCTTCAGCATTACCATGATCAGCAGTAATAACAACAGAACCGCCTTTCTTCACAAAAGCCTTCACAACCCTACCTAAACATTTATCCACAGTTTCACAAGCAGATACTGCTGGAGAAATCATACCGGTATGACCCACCATATCGGCATTTGCAAAATTTAAAACAACCAGAGAATAATTACGCGACTTCAATCGTTTCAATAAAGCAGTAGTTAATTTATTTGCAGACATTGCAGGAGTTTTATCATAAGTCCCAACTTTAGGAGAATTAACCATAATTCTATCTTCACCAACATGAGGTTTCTCCGTACCGCCATTAAAAAAGAACGTAACGTGAGGATATTTCTCAGTTTCTGCCACACGCAACTGCTTCAATCCCTGAGATGCAATCACAGAACCTAAAGTATGTTTAGGAATAGAAGGAGGAAACACAACAGGCGCTTTGATCTTCTTATCATACTGTGTTAAACAAGTAAAGTAAAGATTACGCAATTTCTTAGGACGTTTAAACTTGTTAAACTTACCATCAACAAAGGCACGAGTTATTTCTCTAGCCCGATCTGAACGAAAGTTAAAGAACACAACAGAATCTCCATCCTTTATCGCACCATCTTCTATAACGGTTGGAGCAACAAATTCATCAGTTTCACCGCGCGAATAAGCTTCATGTAACGCACTTATAGGATCAGAACTAAAGAAAATAAACTCCCCATCCAGCTTTCTAACACAATGCTTACCCCTCTCAGACAAGTTACATTTATTCAAATAATCAGAATGATTAGTAACTAAAGATGTATATGCTCTAAACTCTCGAGTCCAACGATTATCTCGATCCATTCCATAAAATCGACCCATAATCGAAGCAAACTTAGCATCCAACTTTAATTTTTTAATCTCTTTTAGAACACGACGAATATATTTCTCCGCACACTTCGGAGGAACATCTCTCCCGTCGAGTAAAGCATGAATAAACACTCGCTTTACCTTCTTCTGCTTAGCCATCTTAAGTAAAGCTAAGAGATGGGTACTGTGACTATGCACATTACCATCGCTAAGCAATCCCAAAAAATGCATATCGCCTTTAGTCTTCTTACTATGACTAAAAGCTTTGTTTAAAACAGAATTTCTAAAAAATGCTCCACTTTTGATTGAATCATTAATTCTAATCAAATCTTGTTCTATCAATCGCCCAGCACCTAAATGCATATGTCCAACTTCAGAATTCCCAATAACTGGACCTTTCGGCAAACCTACAAACCCATCATGAGCATACAACACCGTATTAGAGTTTTGTTTCCTTAAAGAATCTAAGACAGGTGTCTTTGCACGAGATATAGCATTATACTTTCCCGATCTCTTAAGACCCCATCCATCCAGCACAACTAATATGACCGGATTTACATCCTTACTCATTTTTTAGCAGTAGTTTTTGCAGCAGGTTTAGCGGCAGGCTTTGTAGCAGACTTAGTAGCCGGCTTCGAAGCAGATTTAGCGACAGGCTTAGCAGGTTTTGCAGTAGTTTTTGCAGTCGCAGTAGATTTCTCAGTAGTAGAAGTAGTTCCACTAGGACGAGGAGTTGATCTATGTCCACTAATCAAGAATTGTCTAGGAGAAACATCAACATCCAAAAACTCATCACAAGTTTCCTTAAGACGAGATGATGCAGCCCGACCAAATGCCAAAACTTCAGCTTTACAACCTAATGCTTTAACGTGCTCTAACAAATCTTGAAAATCTCCATCTCCAGAAACTAAAACAACAACATCAAGCTTTGAAGCCATTCTCATAATATCCATAGCTATACCAACATCCCAATCTCCTTTCTTAGCTCCACCATAAAATATCTGTAAATCTTTACTTCTAATTTCAAAACCAATATTCTCTAAAGCTTCATGAAAACCTTTTTCCAATCCTTCTTCTGTTGTAATAACATAACAAATCGCTCTAACTAGTTTACGACCAGCCACGGCCTCTTTCAAAATCGCTTTATAATTAACTTTAGCACCATACAAATGCTTTGCAGAATAAAATACATTCTGAACATCTATAAAAACTCCAACTCTCTGATCTTTATGTACCACCATGTCGTTCACCTAAAATCTATTCCTCCATATTTAACAGATCGACCTAATTCTTCTTCAATCCGTAATAGTTGATTATACTTAGCAACCCTGTCACTTCGACAAGGCGCACCTAATTTTATCTGTCCAGTTCCTAAACCAACAGCCAAATCCGCAATGTAAGGATCCTCAGTTTCGCCACTTCTGTGACTCACCATAACCTTCCATCCACGATTCATTGATAATGTGGCAGCATCGATTGCCTCAGTTACAGATCCAATCTGATTAACCTTTAACAAAAGCGCATTACACAAACCAACTTTCATAGCCATTCGAACACGGTTAGGGTTAGTAACCAACAAATCATCCCCAACCAACTGAACTTTATCGCCTAACTCTTTAAACATTAAAGACCAATTATGAAAATCGTCTTCAGCAAAACCATCTTCGATAGAAATCAAAGGAAAATGTTTTACTAAATCTTTATACAAATCCATCAAGTCCATACCGTCAATCTCTCTACCTTCAATAGTATACATACCAGATTTAGCATCATAAAACTCAGAAGCAGCAGCATCCATTGCAACTTTAATCTTCTTACCATAACCTGACTGAGATATTGCTTCCTCTATCAACTCTAAAGCCACACCAACATTACTAACATCAGGAGCAAATCCTCCCTCGTCACCAACATTGGTAGCATTTTGACCATACTTTTTCTTAATAATATCTTTAAGCAAATGATAAGTTTCAGAAGCCATCTTTGTAGCTTCAGAAAAAGACTTAGCACCAACCGGCGCAATCATAAATTCTTGAAAGTCAAGAGCATTACCTGCATGCACGCCACCATTAATAATATTACAAAACGGCACAGGCATTATCATTCTAGAAGAATTTGAAATCTTATGCACATATTCATACAAACTAACATTCATAGACTTTGCAAAAGCCCTAGATGAAGCCATAGACACACCGAGTATTGCATTAGCACCTAATCTTTTTTTATTAGGCGTGCCATCAAAACCAATCATAAACTTATCAAGCTCAACTTGACTAACCATAGTTTTGCCTTTAAGAGCCTTGAAAATCTTATCAACATTTTTAACAGCTTTAGAAACACCTTTACCCAAATATTCTTTTTTCTTATCTCTCAACTCTAAAGCTTCATGCTCACCAGTAGAGGCACCAGAAGGAACAGCGGCACGCGCAGAAACATCTCCAAACTTAACATCAACTTCAACAGTGGGATTACCCCTAGAATCAAGAATTTGACGGGCTTTAATATCATTAACCAAATACTTCACTCAATCACCTCTACAGTACAAAAACACAACTTCTCATTATATAGTTTTCTATCAACAAAAGAATAAGACTACCCAATATAACCCATATCGCCACCTTGAACCTTTTTCAAAGCAGTCTGTTTAGACACATCTTCCAACTCTTTAGTCTTCTTTAACATCTCTGATTCCAACTCTGTTATCTCTTTTTCCAACTTTTTAACATCAACTTTAATCCCTAACTTTTTACTTAGAACTTTAATAATTTCACGAGCACCAGCCATTCCCAGATACATAGGGTGCGCAAATGTTTCAGCCAATAATGAAATTGCAGGAATCTTTCTACGACCTGCCAAACCCATCAACAAACCAGACACACCAACTATCGGCCCAACCACTCCATATAATTTATCATTTAACTTTGTGCCTTTTTTGTATTTCTCAACAACTGATTTAGTATTACCAGTACAATAAACCTTAGGTGTTTTAGATACTGCAGGCAAACCAATGCCGCCCAAAGTAATTACTTCAGAACCACCATACTCTTCAAGAACATCTAGCATAGCATCACAAAATTCATAAGAAGAAATCTCATCTTGAGGTTGAACATCACCAGTTAGAAATATCAAATCTGCACCTTTATCCCGTTTAAGGTAATACATCTCAATAGATGGTAACTCAACTAAGTTTTTCTCATTAACAAAAACAGAATGAGGAAACGTATAAGAGAATACATCATACATTTTCTTTAATTTTAATTCATCAATTATAAAATCAACAACAACCTTGCCAACATTACCTATGCCTGGCAAACCTTCTACAAGAATTGGTTTATTTAACTCAGGAGTTTTCTTAAAACATTTATCAAATTGCCAAGTCATAACAAACCCTCTTTAACTAGTTGTTCGCGTTTAGCTTCACGCCGATACTTACCAACTTTATCTTCAATTGAAAATTTAGGAGGCTTAGGATTTACTGCGTCGCCACCACAAGAAGGACAAGTCTCAGCCATAGTAAACTTGCCGCACCCTTTGCACTTTAGAATATGTCTCATAGTATAAAACACTTAGTTTTCTTTTCGATCAAACTCAACAGAAGCATCGAATTTCTTAACTGCTTTTTCAACAGCACTAATCACATTAGTAATCTTACCCTCTGCAATCTTATAATCAGTATCCTTAACCATCACATGATACTTACCAGCACCATGATAACGGATCTCACAAGTTTCATCAGCAGCCTCACCAGCAACCAATGCCTTCTTGATCTTATCAACGCCATCAGCATCATAACAAACCACTTTCAAATAACCTTCAACAACAATCTCAGGAGGCTTAATTCTCTCTTTAATCAAAGTAGTTAACTTGTCACAAACAACTTTATCAATTCCAAAAGATGAAAGATTAGCACTATCAACAGAAACTTCTTCAAAACATTCGTAAACATATTCATATTCTTGAAGAATCTTTGGAGTAATCTGAGCATAAAGTTTCTCAAGAGTATTCTTCATCTCTTTAGCAACAGATTCAATAATTTTCTCAGCTTTCTGCTCTAATTTCAAAGCATTAACTTTGTTTCTCCTCTGACTATCACTTACTCTACGCAAAGAAAGGTCAATATGTCCTCTTTGATTATCAATCTTAAGAATTTTACAAACAATAACTTTACCTTCTTTAACATAGTCACGTATATTTCTGATACGTCCAGGAGAAACTTCCGAAATGTGAATCATTCCAGACTTATGATCGTATTCATCTAATTTAGCAAAAACGCAAGGACCCTGAATACTTGTTACCGTACATAATGCTATGTCAGATTCTTCAGGCATCCCGTGCTTCTTGTAAATCATTTATTCTAAAACCTCTAAGATTCTTGCCTTGATTTTAGCCTTTCCACCAGTTGGATCTGAAAGAACTTTGTCACAAACAAGACATGGAACTTTTGTAGAAGCTTTACCAAAGATAATTTGCTCATTTTTACATTTAGGGCATCTTACTTTGATGAACTTACTTGTTGACTCTTTAATTGGCCTCATATTTCCATCCTCCTTCCCGTGATATGAGATTAATCACATAGTGATTTTTTTCAGACTAACTAGAGCTTACACCCTAACTATCAGTAAAATTGAAAAATAGATGATATATAAATCTTTAGATAAATAAACAAAAAGAAAAAAGCCTGATTTATACTAATTCGACCTTCTTAGCCCGGAAACCAGACTTGGGACCTGTAGTTTTCTTACAAACTTTACATTCATATCTTAAGTCTACTTTCTTACTCTGCTTCTTACCAGCCATCTTTCTCCTTGCAATAGGTGGACGATTTGACTTACCGTAGTTACCAACTCCTCTACGTTCGCCTCTTTTCACCATCCTAACTTTAGAGCCTTTAGACTGAGTGTGTACAGAACTAAGACCTTTTCTCTTAGCTTCAGTAACCTTTACTTCAACATGCTTTTTACAGAAGGGACAAAGCCTTCTCATCAATTTTGGAATTTTTACCATATCTAACACCTAAATAAGCGTGAAACGCTTCTAAAACGCCTAAACTCAGCTTTCTGCAGCTTCTACAGATCTTGCATGACCCTTTTTCATAAGGACATCCGCTATCGCCTTTGGTAGGCTCACAACATCTTCCTCGGTAAAAGGACCATAAACCTCAAGATCCAAACCCGCAAATTTGGGAACTGAGTGTATGAACTTAACAGTCACACTAACGCTATCGTTTTTAGTGTCTGTTTTTAACTTTTTCGGTTCTGGAGCCTCTTCAGCCACATCTTGCGGCTCTTCTGAAGGCAATTCATCAGCTTCAGGCTCTTCAACTACAGTATTCTCACTCTCAGGCACAGGAGCAGGAACTGAATCATTAGAAGCAATAACCTTACCAGAAGCCAATTCGCCACTAATTAATTTACTTAGCAAATTACCTCTGAAATGCATCAAAGTACCCACTAAACTACTAAATAGCTCACTTTCTTGATTCAACATACCTGAAGTATCAATTAAATCAGAACCAGTTCGAGCCTTATTAACCGCAATAGAAATTATCTTCTTTTCACGACGATCATACAACTCTTTCAAAATTCTTCGAATATTTAGAAGTTGTTTCTCGGTTGCAGATCTCTCTTCATCCGCAAACAAACCAGAATCGCTAGAAGACGTTGCCAAGATATCTAACTTACTTTTAACGTAGGAACTAACATCAGACAAGAACTCAGGACTAAGCTTTTGAACCTCAGCTCTATTCTTTTCCTGCCTAAGCATCTCGAAAAGAGTCTCATAAGTAATGTTAACCGTAGACTCAGTACTAGAATCTTCTTGATCGTCCCCCATACCAACAACGAAACTCGCGTTCTATTTAAAGATTACTGTATCCTCAGGCGTTACAAACATATAAAAACTAAACAAAGAAACCACAAACTATGGCATCAATAGAATATGAAGATATAGAATTTGAAGAAAAGGACAACAAAATAATTGCAACCTTCTTAGACATCTATGAATTCACAATAAATAAAGAAGAGTTAGAAAAGTTAGGAGAATGTAAAATCAATAAACATTCAATAGAAATCACCACACAAAGTGAAGAGAAAGCCACAAACAAAATAAATTTTTTAGTAGAGTGTGGATTAAACCAACTCACAAACAAAATATCAAAACAACCAACCACTTACATTCACAGATTATCTAACATTCCATTAATCGGTACACCATCATTCGGCATAGTAGACAAAGGCACAAATTTTCTTGAGATAAAACCAATCACATCATGCAACATTGATTGCATATACTGCTCTGTTGATGAAGGATTAAGTTCAAAGAAAACAAGGGATTACGTAATAGAAGAGGAATACTTGTTTGATGAATTAAAAAAACTAGTAGAATTTAAAGAATGCGATGAATTAGAAGTTTACATCAACCCTAATGGGGAACCATTACTATACCAACCATTAACAAAACTAATCCAAGACATGCATTCTCTAAAACAAATTAAAAAAATTCACCTAATAACAAACGGAACACTATTGTCAAAAGAGAAAATAGACACACTAACAGAAGCAGGATTAACTAACATCAGTTTATCGTTAAGCTCATTAAACAATAAAGAAATAATGGGAAAGACATGTAATCTAGACCACATAAAGGAAATGGCAGAATACGCCAGCAAAAAACTCAATCTAACTTTAACGCCCGTCTGGATTCCCAAAGTCAATG
>Ga0209361_1001919_pt1 | contig 12229 bp, 8 predicted proteins | sample SaaInlV_200m_DNA_3_FD_184657 | JGI IMG/M metagenome (GOLD analysis project Ga0209361, IMG submission 184657) | Marine microbial communities from expanding oxygen minimum zones in the Saanich Inlet - SI037_S4LV_200m_DNA (SPAdes) (version 2) | ecosystem: Environmental > Aquatic > Marine >... | reverse complement strand
CTGTTATCACGATTCAGTGATAGCTTGCCAGATGCTCCGGCATTTGTTGTTGCTGCGCGGGAAGAGGATCATCCTGAAGAAGGAGAAGGAGAAGGAGAAGAGGGAGAAGAGGGAGAAGGAGAAGAGGGAAAAGGAGAAGAGGGAGAAGAGGGTGAAGAGGGTGAAGAGGGTGAAAGTGAGGAGGAAGAAGCTGAAGAAAAGGCTGCTGAAGAGAGTGAAGAGCAAGCGGGTGAAAGTGATGAGGTGGTCGAAGATCAGATAAAAGAAAAAGATACAGCTGAAGAAGAGTCAATTGAGGAAGAGGTGGCCGCAGAGGAAGAGGCAGCCGCTAAGGCCGCAGAGGAAGAGGCAGCCGCTAAGGCCGCAGAGGAAGAGGCAGCTGCTAAGGCGGCAGAGGAAGAGGCAGCTGCTAAGGCGGCAGAGGAAGCTGCAGCAGCTAAGGCGGCAGAGGAAACTGCAGCAGCTAAGGCGGCAGAGGAAACTGCAGCTAAGGCAGCACAAGAGGCTACAGCTAAGGCAGCACAAGAGGCTGCAGCTAAGGCAGCACAAGAGGCTGCAGCTAAGGCAGCACAAGAGGCTGCAGCTAAGGCAGCACAAGAGGCTGCAGCTAAGGCAGCACAAGAGGCTGCAGCTAAGGCAGCACAAGAGGCTGCAGCTAAGGCAGCACAAGAGGCTGCAGCTAAGGCGGCGCAAGAGGCTGCGGCTAGGGCAGCACAAGAAGCTGCGGCTGCGCGGGTTGAAGCTGCTCGTGTAGCAGAATTGTCAATTCCTCCGAGGATTACAATTACTGCAGATAACGTACAAGAACAGGCTGGAGAGGCTGTCTTTACTGCGACCCTTTCCAAAATGTTTATTAAAGAAGTTTCTTGGGAATATCAGACATTTTCTGGTACAGCAGAGGCAGGTAGTGACTATCTAGATGTTGCGGGACAAATTGTTATCCCTGCAGGGCAGATTACAACTCAATTTACAATACCAATTATAGATGACTTAATAGGTGAGTATGGTGAGGCCTTCTCTGTTCAGTTTCAGAACCCTACTAATCAAGCTACTCTAACGGCCACAAATATTACGATTACCATTGAAGATAATGATCCTAAACAGTTACAGGTTCTTAACGAAGGAGAATTGAATGATAGTTTCACGACTGCAACTGTGGTTGAAAGAGCTGCATTTAAGATAGCGCCCAATCTTGATGTTGGAGATACAACTCTTCCTTGGGTATCCATTAATGGTTTGCTTAATCCTGGAACGGATTGGGATTACTTTAAATTGGACTTACAAAGTGGAGAGACGGTTTATCTCGATATAGATTATGGTTATGATCAGGGACTGTCAGTTGATACTTACCTGCTTTTTTATGATGAAAATCAGAGTGTGCTCTTAGAAAATGATGATTACTCTTATGGAACTGGTGGTTCTGGAAGTGTTCACCCTTATGACTCCTATATTTCATGGACGGTACAATCAACAGGAGCTTATTATGTAGTGGTTAAGCCTCTTAATCAGGGGAGGACTGGTGATTATGTACTGAATGTCAGTATTCGGCCAACGGAAAGCTCAACAGGTCTAATTGATCCAATTGCTCTTGATCTTGATGAAGATGGTATTGAGTTAACTACCGTTGACAGTAATAATCTATTTGAAATGACACCAGATGGTTCAATGGTGCCGAGTAATTGGCTCTCTGCTGATGATGGTTTTTTGGTGTTGGATCAAAATCAAAATGGAGAAATTGATGATGTGACTGAACTCTTCTCCGAATATTTTCAGCCCGGAATCAAAACGGGTATTGGTGCACTAGCAACATTAGATGAGAATAGCGATGGGGTGATCGATGCAAACGATCAACAGTTCTCCCAGCTCAAAATTTGGCAAGACCATAATCAGGATGGAGTCAGCGGAGAGGGTGAGCTGGCCTCGATTGCAGAATATGGCATTACCCAAATTGGACTTAGTGTTGAGCAGAACAGTAGTGTCATCGAAGAGAGCTTGCTGCTATCAACTGGACAAGCGATTAAAGAAGATGGTTCAACCATTAACTTCTCAGAAGTGGCGCTGGCAGTAAAAAAGATAGAAGGTGATACATCGACAGAGGGGATGAATTTCAGTTATCAGGTAAGTGAGTTCACTGAATTTGATCAACAGGTTTCGGAGGTTGGGGTGGATACTCAAACGCAGAATGTTCCTGCGGATAAAAAGAGTTTGGAGCCTCCGTTGAGTGATGGCTTTTCGGTCTATAACGACCTTAATGGAGAGCTTCCACTGGTAAAGGATGAAGAGCTGATCTAACCGGTCATTCATTACGCTTGCTGTTTAAAAAACGGGCAATCTGCTGCTGGTGTGACGAATTCAAGGGAAAGAGGGTTGTTCCCCTATTTATCTACACACTTATCCACAGGCTGTGTGGAGAACTAACATTCTCTGTATGTGCTCAACCGATTAGGAACTCCAGCAATAAATCAAATGATATACTTCTTCTATCTTATTGATTTTTAATAATATATAAGGAAATAGTAAGTTTTTTCTTAAGTCGCTGTTTTTTCGTTGAACTACAACCAAAGATGTTTATAGAGAAGATTTTTTCTATAGATAGCAAAGAGTATCCACAAAAAAGTAGATTGTGGATAAGTGTCTGTTAAAGGGTGGATTGTCGTCCTAAAACGTAAACAGCCCCGATAAGTGGGGCTGTTTTACAGGGGCAGTGCATCAAAGTCTAACGTCGATAGTATGGATAAGGGGCTCGCGCTGCAGGCATCTGCATCTGTTGGAATGGTTGCGGCATAAAATATGGCATAGGGGTCATTGGCTGCCGATAACTGTTGTAACTGCGAGGGGCAGGCGCTCTTCTCTGTACTCTGGTAGGAACCCTCCTCTGAATCGGGGCTGGTGCTCTTCTTTGTGCGTAGTAAGGGGTACGAGCGCGTGGAGCGGGTCTGGCCGGTAATGGAGGCGGTGCTGGGCGAGCTTTGGTAATCGCTGCTGGAGCCTTCCTGATAGGGGCGGCAGGTGCCGCTATGCGTGGAGTGGGACGAGGAGCAGGGCGTACAGGGGCAGCAGTGCGAGGCTTTATTGGGTTGCCTGACTGAACATTCATCCTGAAGGGTTGCTCTGGGGTGTTGTAGTCAATGGTCTCACCGGGCCCCTCATCTGGATCATTGAGTGTGTTGGGTTCCAAGCCCCAAGCCGCTGCGAGGTCATCCTCACTGCCCCAAGGGCCAAGCCATTGTGCAGAGGCTGTTGCAGCGCTTATTATGCCGCTAATCAACAGTAGAGTGGAAAGCTGTGTACGTCTCTTCATAAAATTCTGTCCATATCGTTTTCAGATTATCAACGGAAAAGCATAGCAGAAAATTAGTCGAGCAGTGCCAACTGGTTTTGGCGAATGATCTTCTCCAAGGATTGCATATACTCCTCTCCATTTTTGGCGTAGCGTCCTAACCCTTTCAACATCATGGTGCCAGAGGGAGAGAGCAGGCTTACTCGCTGTTGGTGGCGTAGCTTACGCAGCTCCTTGAATGCGGGGCGTGTATTGAGAATGTGGATATACTTACGAATGGCTAGGGTCACATTGGGGTAGCGCTCTACCTCATGTGTTGCACCCTCTGCGCGCTGTTTGGGGACGATGCCGCAGCCTGGGCGTGAGCACCAGATACCAAAATAGTTGTTGCCATCGCGGGCAAAACGGGAGGTACCCCATGCAGATTCAATCGCAGCCTGCGCAATCAGTAGAGAGAGCGGAATGCTGTCCGTTCGTTTCAGCAGTGTAATCCACTGCTCATCCTCGTCGGAGTCAAAATTCTTCACTTCCAGATGTTTTGCCAGCTTAAGGATCCACTGTTGTTCAGCATCGGAGAGTGGGTCACCAGAGCGATAGCGTAGATAAAGACCCAATAGGATGGTCCGTTTTTTCTCAATACTGTGGAGGGTGGGGCGGGCCACTTTGGCAACCAGGTTAATAAATGCCTGTTTACGAATGGATGGGTCCTTGATGCTCTCAAAGTCAGGTATCCGTATCGGCTTACTGGCTACAGTGGTTAAGTCATCATTTGTTGGTAGCTCAAGTGCAGTGACACTGCTACAGAGTAGGAGTAAGAGAATAGTTGCGGATAAGCTTTTCATGATGGCTACTCAGTCGCTTCGCTAACAATTCTACCGAGCATCGCCTCTACCTCTTGTAGTACAGCTTGAGAGGAGGGGGATCCAATTTTTGATAGCTGTAGGTAAGAGATGTGGACCAGCTCAGGTTGAGCGGCTGTGGTGTAGACTGCAATTGAGTAGGGGCAGAAGATCACATTGGCGGGGTCCGCATCTGTCATTTTGCGCGAGAGTTTGGCGCTACAGAACTCGATCACCTCAGAGCGGGAGAAGATAGAGGTTGCCTGCTTGGGCTGCTCAATGGGATTTTCAATCCCCATTTGAGTACTGGCCATCGCCATTACAGAGTGAGTCGCCTTCTGAACCTGAGCAACCAAATCTTTACCTGTGCGCTCTAACATACCTCCGACATCTGAGCGGTGGGCAACAACCAACCCCTGATTGGTGATCCCCTCTTCGATGTACTCTTTGATGGTGTCAAACTCCTCTTCTACACTGTGATGCACCCAGAGGCCATTGGCCAAAGCAGAGAGAGGGGTTAAAAGAAACAGTACCGTGATGATTTTTTTCATTGTTATAAGCCTCCTTTTAATGGTGAGTCTACTCTCAAAAAGAATCAGATTCACCTCTGTTTTCTGTATGGGTATTTGCTTTATACACTATAAATCGAGTTAAAATAGCGCAATGACTCTTTTACCCTTCTGGCTACGCCTTCTATTGATCGCCCTGTTGCTGACGGGTTGTCGTGCGCCGGACTTTAATAGAGATGATCTCTGCTCGATCTACGAGGCACATCCAGAGTGGGAGAGCGGTGTGCGTCAGGCAGAACAGCAGTGGGGAATACCGCAAGAGTTGATTATGGCGGTGATTCGCTATGAGTCCAGCTTTGTTGGTGATGCAGAGGCACCCCGTAGACACTATTTTGGATTGATCCCAGGGGAACGTCTATCCAGCGCCTACGGCTTCTCCCAAGCACTGGATCAAACGTGGAAAGAGTATCAGCAGCGCACAGGGAAGCAGGAGGCAAAACGAGACCAGTTTGCAGATGCTGCTGACTTTATCGGTTGGTACCTTAACCGTACCCACCGTAGCTTGCAGATTTCCCGTAGCGATGGATACCACCTCTACCTCGCTTACCACGAAGGTCACCGTGGGTTTCTGCGCAAGGATTATGAAAAGAAGCCTAAGCTGATGAGTTTTGCACGCAAGGTGAATACTGCACGGATGACCTATCGCGTGCAGCTAAAGGCGTGTCGGCCTGATAAAGAGGCTGATACAGAAAAGAGACGTTTCTCAATGGAGATCAATGGCGGGAAGCCCGTTAACTAATTCCATCCAAATCCCCGTCCATATGCGCCTCGGTGAGCTCATCCAATCCACCAATATGGTCATCGCCCAAAAAGATCTGTGGCACGCTGCGCGCGTTGTTGGTGCGCTTCATCATCTCTTTCAGCCCTTTTTGAGACTGATCAACCCGCACTTCGTGGTAGGAGATGCCCCATTTAGTCAGTAACTGTTTCGATTTGTCACAACGGGGGCAGCTTGCGGTACTGTAAATTTTTATTTTTCTAGCCATGAGGTGGTTTTCCTGAGTAAAAGAATGGGGGATGATAGGGCTAACTAAGGAAAACGTAAACAGGAAGTAAAATGGACGCAACAGACCTCTCCCCCCAGACCACTTATCTAGAAGAGTACACCGTACCCAACCACTTGATTCCAGAGGTGCGACTCTTTTTTGACCTAGATGAGGCAGAGACCCGAGTTAAGGCAAGCCTGAGTATTGAGCCTAATGCTGAAGGGGTATCAGGTGCCCCATTGGTGTTGCATGGCGGTGATCAGGAGTTGGTCTCGCTGAAGCTGGATGGGATCAACCTAAGCGAGCAGCACTATCAACGGGAGGGGGAGACGCTAACCATCCCCAATGTGCCCAACGAACCCTTTATGCTGCAGCTGGAGACTCGACTCCACCCTGAGAAAAATACCGCACTGGAAGGGCTTTACCGCTCTGGTCCCATCTACTGCACCCAGTGTGAGGCTGAAGGGTTTCGTAAGATCATCTTCTTTCCAGATCGCCCTGATGTAATGTCCAAGTTTACCGTCACCATCGCCTCGCACCCTGCGATCTGTCCAGTGATGCTCTCAAACGGTAACCGCAGCGCCAACGGAGCCTATCCTGATGGTCGTCACTGGATTACTTGGGAAGACCCTTTTCCCAAGCCTGCCTACCTATTTGCGCTAGTGGCAGGCAAGCTGGAGGGGATTCAAGACAGCTTTAAGACCGCCTCCGGTAGAGAGGTCGAGCTACAGATCTTTACCGAGCCACATAATGTCGATAAATGTGACCATGCCATGACCTCACTCAAACGCTCGATGGCATGGGATGAGCAGGTATATGGACGAGAGTATGATCTCGATCTTTACAACATCGTTGCGGTAGATGACTTCAATATGGGGGCGATGGAGAACAAGGGGCTGAATGTCTTCAACTCTATGTTTGTCCTCGCCAAGCCTGAGACCGCAACGGATGCTGATTACCTCAATATCGAGGCGGTAATCGGGCATGAGTATTTCCACAACTGGACTGGCAACCGTATCACCTGCCGGGACTGGTTCCAGCTGAGCCTCAAAGAGGGGTTGACGGTATTCCGTGATCAGGAGTTTACCGCTGATTACCACTCCCGTGCAGTGAAACGGATTCAGGATGTACGCATGTTGCGTAGCGTACAGTTTGCCGAAGATGCAGGGCCCATGGCCCACCCGGTACGCCCTGACCACTATATTGAGATCAGTAACTTCTACACCGTGACCATCTACGAGAAGGGGGCAGAGGTGGTGCGAATGCAGCACACCTTGTTGGGAGTCGAGCAGTACCGAAAAGCGACGGACCTCTACTTTGACCGACATGATGGTCAAGCCGTGCGGGTAGAGGAGTTTGTTGATGCCATGGAGAGCGCTTCAGGGCGCGATCTGAGCCAATTTATGCACTGGTACCAGCAAAAGGGGACACCACGACTATCTGCGTCTTGGGAGCAGGACCTGGAACAGCAGCGCTTTAGCCTAACGTTAGAACAGCAGCCTCCAGAGTCCTACAGCAGAGAGGAGCAGGCAGCATGGGAGCCACACCATATTCCCGTAGTGGTTGGCCTGCTCTCTCGCACTTCGGGTGAAGAGCTGTTGGAGGATGATCGACTGTTGGAGCTAACCGAGCGCCAGACCACTTTCACTTTTGATGCGGTTAGTGAAACAGTAGTCCCCTCTATCCTGCGTGGTTTCTCTGCACCAGTACTGCTGAGTACGGCCCACAGTGAGGAGGAGAAACGCTTCCTGATGGCACATGACAGCGATGCGTTTAACCGCTGGGATGCGGGGCAGCAGGTGGCTGAAAAGATGCTGCTGGCGATGGTTGCGGCTTACCAACAGAAGAACTCTCTCAAGATTGATAATGACTGGTTGGGTGCTATGGGTGTTCTGCTAGAGGAGGCGATGGATGATCCCGCTCTGACTACAGAGGCGCTGATTTTGCCCACAGAGCGCTGGCTCTCTGAGCGTATGGAGACGGTCGATGTTGAGGCGATCCATGCTGCTCGTGAGTTTGCTATTGTGGCGGTTGCCGAGCGTTACCAGCAGCAGATGACTGCTCTGTATCAACAGCTCAATGCGGAAGAGGCTGATGGTCGCACCCTGCGTAATCAACTGTTAGCGATGCTGTCTCGACTTGATAGTGCGGTCGTAAATCAACTGGCAGTGGTGCAGTTTGAGCAAGCTGAGAATATGAGTGAAGAGATGGGGGCACTCGCTGCGCTGGAGCGTATGCAGGGCGAATCCCGTACTGTTGCTCTGGAGCAGTTTTACCAGAAGTGGCAAGGTGAGCGCTTGGTCATCGATAAATGGTTTGGGCTGCAGGCGGGTTCTCAACGAGAAGATGCCATAGATCAGGTTGAGGCGCTGCTCAACCACCCTGATTTTGAAATTACAAACCCCAATCGGGTACGTTCGGTGGTTGGTGTTTTTGCACACGGTAACCCGCTCCACTTTCACCAAAGCAGTGGTCGAGGTTATAAACTGCTTGCAGATCAGGTGATTAAGCTAGATGCACTCAATCCTCAGGTGGCGGCGCGTATGGTCGGTGCATTCAATCAATGGAAGCGCTACGACAAAATACGGCAATCCTTAGTGAGAAATGAGTTACAACGGATTGTAGAAGTGGAGGGATTATCTAAAGATGTGTATGAAATTGTCTCCAGAAATCTCAAGTCGTGAGTCCTATTATGAAAGTCAGTTGCCCGAAGTGCGAGAAGATCTACAATATTAACGCCTCCCGTATTCCAGAGGAGGGGGTACCGACGCGTTGTAAAGTGTGTGACCAGCCTTTTCGGATTCGTCTGGCTCAAACGATAGACCTTGAATCACTGCTTGAAGAAGAGCAAGCCATTGATGAGTCATCGGATCAACGGATTGTGGTTCCTGGAGAAGCGCTTTCTGATGTGGAGGATGTTCAGCAGGAACCAGAGCCAGCACCAGAGCCAGCACCAGAGCCAGCACCAGAGCCAGCACCAGAGCCAGCACCAGAGCCAGCACCAGAGCCAAAACCAAAACCGTTACCTTTGGAAGAGTATGATGAAGAGGAGGAGACTCTCCAAGAGCGGGTAATCGAGTTCCTTTCTGAGTTGGATTGGGAGAAGGTCTTGCCTGTTTTGACACTACTGATGATTGCGATACTCTGCTTTGGGATGCTTCAACTAGAGCGGCATGATAGTGGGATGGATACTGTAGAAGAGTCAGTAATGGATACTCCAATGGGTGAAGAAGCAGCAGAGGCAGCAGAAGCAGCAGAAGCGGCAGCAGAAGCAGCAGAAGCGGCAGAAGCAGCAGAAGCAGCAGAAGCGGCAGAGGCAGCAGAAGCAGCAGAGGCAGCAGAAGCAGCAGAAGCAGCAGAAGCGGCAGAAGCGGCAGAGGCAGCAGAAGCAGCAGAAGCAGCAGAAGCGGCAGAAGCGGCAGAAGCGGCAGAAGCGGCAGAAGCGGCAGAAGCGGCAGAGGCAGCAGAGGCAGCAGAAGCGGCAGAGGCAGCAAAAGCAGCAGAGAGCTTGGCCGATAAAGCCTCTTCCTCTGAGACCAGTCGACTCTCTGTTTATAGCGTCAAACGCTTCGAAGCTTTGATGAACAATACAGGTGAGGCAGAAATTGAAGAGAGTGGAACTGTAGAAGCAGAAATAGCGTTACCAGCAGCTGAAGTGGTGGAAGCAGTAGAGCCTGAAAAGATCACAAAGAGTGCAGAGGATATGAATAAAAATAGTGCTCCCTCTGAGGCATCAATAGAAGAGCCAGCACAACTTCCTGTCCACAGTGTTAAACGCTTTGCCCTATTGATGAATCAGACAGAAGCGCTGGAAGAGGTGGTAGAGGCTGAAGCAGAGTCAGCTGTTACTGAAGAGAGTAACAAGGTAGAAGAGGCATCTGAACCCAAAGCGGTCGCAGAGAGCGTGGTTGAGAAGGCTATCCCCTCTACAGTACCCGCAGGGGATTCAACACAACCTTCTGTCTACAGTGTTGAACGATTTAAAGAGCTAATGAGTCGTTGACTCTACTCCACCGTCACAGACTTTGCCAAATTCCTGGGTTGATCCACATCCGTCCCCTTGATCAGTGCCACATGATAGGCTAATAGCTGTAGCGGAATGGTAAAGATGATAGGGGCCGTGTAGTAGCTGGCGGGCTCTGTCACCGCCAGTGTGTGGATCTGATCGCTGCTCTCAAAGTGTGATTCGGTATCGGTGAAGACAAAGAGTTGCCCATTGCGGCTGCGCACCTCCTCTAGGTTAGAGAGGAGCTTATCCATGAGCAGGTCACTGGGGGCTACGGCAACAATGGGCATCTTCGCATCGACCAGTGCCAGCGGACCGTGTTTCAGCTCTCCAGCGGGGTAGGCCTCGGCATGAATATAGGAGATCTCCTTTAGCTTCAGACTCCCCTCCATCGCAATGGGATACATGCGGTTACGTCCAAGGAAGAGGGCATGCTCCTTATCAGCAAACTGAGTTGCCATCTGCTGAATCGGCTTGTCACTGTTCAGTACCTGTTCGATCTGCCGTGGTAGCTGCTGTAGCGCATCGATGATCTCTCTCTCCTCCTGCTCAGGCAGACTCTTCTGCTCTTTGCCGATGGCGAGTATCAGCAGCAGCAGAGCGACTAACTGAGTGGTAAAGGCCTTGGTCGAGGCAACCCCAATCTCAGGCCCGGCGTGGGTCATCAGTGTCAGTTTCGATTCACGTACCAGTGAACTCTCTGCGACGTTACAGATCGCCAGTGTCTGATCAAATCCCCGTTTCTTCACCTCGGCCAGTGCGGCGAGGGTATCTGCAGTCTCACCGGATTGAGAGAGTGTGACCGTCAATGTCCCTTCCCGCAGGACTGGGTGGCGGTAACGAAATTCACTGGCAACATCGACAAAACAGGGGAGCTCCAGAATGCGCTCGAACCAATATTTTGCCACCATGCCTGCGTGATAGCTGGTGCCACAGGCGACAATCTGAATCTGCTGGGTCTGCTGAAAGATGGCTGCAGCCTCATGACCAAAGATCCCCGCCATCACTGCACCGTTGTGGATGCGCCCCTCCAGCGTCTCGGCGATGGCATTGGGTTGCTCGTAGATCTCTTTCAGCATGTAGTGGGCGTAGGGGCCAAGCTCAGTGGCTTCGGCTGAGAGCTTGGAGGTGTGAATCTCCCGCTCTACTGGACTGTTGTGTTCATCAAAAATAAGTACACTGTCACGGCGAATCTCGGCCAGATCCCCATCTTTCAAAAAGATAAAACGGTTGGTGTAGGGGAGCAGTGCAGCGGTATCGGAGGCGATAAAGTTTTCATCCGCTCCCAACCCAATCACCAAAGGGCTGCCCAGTCGGGTGGTGACCAGTAGTTCTGGGTCAACGGGGCTGATCACCCCCAAAGCATAGGCCCCTCTGAAATCAGCTCTGCTGTTACGCACGGCCTCGGTTAGCGTCTGCCCCTGCTGTAGATAGTGTTCAATTTGATGTACAACAGTCTCTGTGTCGGTCTCTGAGGTGAAGCGAAACCCCTGTTCCAGTTGTTGCTGACGCAGCGCTTTGTGGTTCTCAATGATACCGTTGTGGACTACCGTTACCCGATTGTTGGCGATATGGGGGTGGGCGTTCTCTGTGGCTGGTGCACCGTGGGTGGCCCAGCGGGTGTGGGCGATACCGATGGTTCCGTTGAGTTGGGTCTCGTTAATGGGGGACTCTAGTGTGGCGACCTTACCCAAGCTACGTACCCGCTGAATCTCACTGGCTTGGTTAAGAACCGCGATACCGGCAGAGTCATAGCCTCGATACTCTAGCCGCTTCAACCCCTCCAGCAACAGTGGTGTCACATTTTTAGCCGCAACGGCACCCACAATTCCGCACATAGTCTTCTTACCAATGGAATGAATTAGAGGGGGGAATGATACAGAAAAGTGGTCTGTTGCAGGTGTTACGTTTTGTTACGAGACGACTGAATGGTTAAGCAGAGAGCGTATGTAGCATACCCTCTATTTTTAGCTCAATTTCGGCCTGCTCTTGATTTGCGGTGGACCCAGCTACCACTCCAGCGCCTGCGTAGAGGGTGGCTTGCTTCTGCTCGATGACGGCACAGCGCAGAATGACATGAATCTCTCCATCTCCTGCGGCATCAATCCAACCAGCACCGCCACAATAGTATCCACGGTTGCTGTTCTCCTGTTGTTGTAACCATGTCAAAGCATTTGCTTTTGGATGACCGCAGATTGCAGGACTTTGGTGAAGTGACTCTGTTAACTCAAACAGGGAGGTATGTTTATTTAGTATGCCTTCAACGGGGGTGAGCAGGTGCTGGATATGCTCTAGCTTATGAATGGTGGGTGTTGCTGGATGCTGAATATCATCACACTGTTGCTCTAGCTGCTGCTGGATGTAATCAACAACCAACTGGTGTTCATGCTGCAGTTTTGGATCATTCAATAGCTGCTGTCCTAGCTGCAGCTCTTCATCGTCGCTCTCTCCACGGGGCAGGGTTCCAGCCAGTGCATCGGCCTTGATATGGTTTTCATGTTTGCTGAGTAGCTGCTCGGGCGGGGCTGCAATCAACTGTTTTCCTGCTT
>Ga0209361_1001894_pt1 | contig 12387 bp, 9 predicted proteins | sample SaaInlV_200m_DNA_3_FD_184657 | JGI IMG/M metagenome (GOLD analysis project Ga0209361, IMG submission 184657) | Marine microbial communities from expanding oxygen minimum zones in the Saanich Inlet - SI037_S4LV_200m_DNA (SPAdes) (version 2) | ecosystem: Environmental > Aquatic > Marine >... | reverse complement strand
GTTGATCACAAACTGGGGAAAAAGGCGCTGACACACTGGAGAATTATTGAACGGCTTGAAAACAGCTGCCTTGTGGAATTGACTCCTACTACTGGGCGTACACATCAGCTACGTGTGCATATGCAGGCCATGGGACATCCCATTCTTGGCGATGAGCTTTATGCCCATGAAGAAGCTTACTCGATGACCGATCGGCTTAACCTGCACGCTAAAGAACTGATTATCAACCATCCTGAAGAAAACAGCCGTTTGACATTCTCCAGTACCAGTGAACCATTTTAAAGCAACATCTTTCTTCCTACTTCTTTTTCTCTGCGCCCTTTGCGTTAAGATTTGTTTTTTTCGTGATTTTTTGTACCTTTCGTGGTTAAATTTCCACAAGAAGATATTTACAATAGCAGGTGTAAATTTTTACGAGATTGAACAATATCAAGATTAAAGACCTGACCCCGTTCACTTTGGTTCGAGCTAGGTGAGCTTGATCTCTGGACTACAAAATATTAGGGTTTCATATGGATAAATATCACATTGCTTTGTCATTTGCAGGGGAAGATCGGGATTATGTTGAAGAAGTCGCTAATGATCTTCGTGACCATGGTGTTGATGTATTTTATGACAAATTTGAAGAAACTAAACTATGGGGTAAGGATCTTTATACCTACTTGAGGGATATTTATCAGAATAAAGCACTCTATACCATAATTTTCGTATCCAAAGCTTACAGGGATAATTTATGGCCGAACCATGAAAGAGAAAGTGCTCAGGCAAGAGCTTTTGCAGAAAGTAAGGAATATATTCTTCCTGCTACGTTTGATGAGAAGGTTGAAATACCAGGGCTATTAAAGACCACTGGATATATAAAATTGAATGATCTTTCTCCGAATAAATTTGCAAGGAAGATTATAGAAAAACTTGAAGGCGAGGGTGTTTTCTTATCCGTTGATAGTAAATTCGAATACTCCAACTATGCAAAAGCAGACGTAGATTTTCAAATGCTAAAAGGAGATGAAATAACACAAATTATTCAAGGCTTACGATCTTATGATTGGTATAAGCAACACCCTATTATTGTAAAAATATTTGATCTTGATTGGAGTAAAGTTACGAATGATCAACTTTTTGTAATAGGCAGGAATATTTACCAATGTGCATGTGGAGGAGAAAGACGAGCCTTAGAAATTGTCAAAGATCTTCGGAGAGAGATGACTAAGGTTCCGATTGAGGTAGCTGAACATTTATTAAATGGGATGTTCTATGAAGTGTACTTCAATTCTGTGGGTGAATTCCGGGGGAACGATTTAAAAAATGAACTTATAACCTCACTGTTTAAACTACAAACTGTTGATAAATATGTAAATTGCATTTCGTTTATTAGAAAGGTTTTACAACCATATCGTTCAAAAATATCTGTCTTACCAAATGAAACTCCAGAAAAAGTTGTGTTACAAATAACTGTGAAAAAGAAAGACCATCCTATAGTCAATAGCATTAAGTTTATGGACAATGAGTTAATAACTGATGAGAAAGAAGATGATCACTCTTATAGTCGAATCTGGAAACTATCATTCAGAGAGTTCAGTCTTGATTATCTATCAGAACGATTATCTGATGCTTGGAATACTCCAGATGATCAACTTGAGCTAATCTATGACAGAGGAATATCACCGGATACAATGTTCAGGTTGCCTGAAGGAAAGACAATTAAGCAACCATTTTCAACATAAAGAAAGAAAAAGCTCTCGCCAGCGGTTCATCAAAAACCGTCAGGCCTGACCGCCAGTCTGTTAGGTGGGAAGTTAGGAAGAATAAGGAAGGCAGATTGCTAGTTGGTCATTAGTCATCAGTGTCTACCTGTGTTCCGTTTTTTTCTCTGCGTCCTTCGCGCCCTCTGCGTTAAATTAGTCTTTTCAGTTCCTCGTCCAGCAAGAGAGCCTTTGTCTTCCAGGAGAATTTCTCAACGACACGGATTGCACGGTCTGGATCACCATCCCACAGGTTGTTGTTCTGGATTTTATCTGATATTTGAATCAGCCGTTCGGATAATTGATCTGCTCCTCCTTTAAAGTAGAAGTCTTCATTACCGGAATCCAGCCCAAGTGTTTCGGGATAAGCTAGTTTTTCGGGAACAAGCGGAAATGCACCTGCTGCTGCTGCCTCAAGCACACTGAATCCAAAAAACTCATGATCCGCAGTAGATACGAAAACGTCTGCTTCTAAAAGGGCGGTTTCGTAGTCACTACGCTTCTCCTGGTATCCCCACCGTTCTATATGATCTGCAAACTCCTTCTTTGCAGAGTCAAAGACCTCAGGGCTCTGCCTGAACTGTTCACCCATAACACTGATCCTGAATTCTACTTTCCGCTCTTTCAGAACTTGAAGAGATTTGAAAAAAAGTTCCGGGTTTTTGTCGTGTTCCCACCTTGCTGCCCATACAATGTGCATGGGGCCGGGAGTTCTCTTTTCCCTCTTTGGGAACTGATGTATTCCCGGGTGTCGGACAAGAGATTTGTTCCGAACTTTTTCAACAGCTTCTAACGGCTGGTAATCAGGCATGCGTTTCAGGAAACCACGAAGTTCACCTAAGAAAATATTCTGATGGTATGAAGAGTTGAACCAGACCTCTGTGGCAGCCAATGCGGTGATGAGATTTGTCAGTACATAATGGAAATCAAATTCCTGTGGATGTGCAACAGGGTAAGTCAATTGATTCTCATGAAAATAAACTATTGATGGAAGCTTTTGTATAGATTGAGGCACCAATCCTAAATACTCAGCTAGATTAAGCATGTCAGAGCAAAAGAGGATATCCCAGTCTCCTCCTTCTCTTATCTTCTCGGAAGTTTGATCGGCAAGGGTTATGGCAGAATGACGCATACGCCATTTCCATTTCCATGGAGGAAGAGTAGCTACTGTCCATTCGTGGCGGCTGAATTGAATCCAGCCATCCAGAAATGCCTTGTGGCTACCGCCATAGTACGGTTCAAGTGCAAGTACTCTAAGCTTTTTTGTCATTTTTAGATTTTGTTTCTGTCAGCGAGGATACATATTAAGGCCGATGATTATACTATAATATTGTGCCGGAAGTATGTAAAATTGCCGTACAATGATCGAAACGATATTCAAAGAAGGAACGGAATTTAATTTAATCAGGCATAGTGAAATATTGTCCGGTAGAATTACCCTTCTATTTTTACATGGGTTGGGTGAGTCCGGGCAATGTTTTCAAGAGGTTTTCGGGGAGAGGAAATTTAATAATTGTAACATCGTTGTTCCTGATCTGATCGGATATGGCAAAAGTTCTGAATCGGCAAATGGGGATTACAGTTTAGAGGCTCATACAGAGAAGCTATGGAAGATAATAGCATATTTAAAAGTCCATGACTTAATCGTTATAGGGCATTCTATGGGTGGTGACATTGGAACTCTTTTATGTGCATCAGACAAAAAGGATAAGATTGCAAAATTTGTAAATATTGAGGGAGGAGTAACCCAATACGATCTGTTTATTTCACAGGAGGCTGTTAAAGCAGCGGAGGCTGATGATTTTACCCGTTGGTTCCATGACGAGTTTATGACGTCGAAGGTTCTTGGAGATTGGGGGCAGAAATATCCTTCATGCAAAAGATACCATTCTTCCTTGCGTGATTGCCGCCCTGAAGCATTTCAGTCTAATGCCCGTGAATTATGTCAGAGGAATACGTCATTGCCGGGTAAATACAAGAGCGAAACAGGCCGGGTATACTGTTCACTCTCTATACCAAAAGTATTTTGTTATGGGACTGAAAGTATCTCTTCCGGAACAATCGATTTTCTGAAAGAGAATGAACTCGAATGTCAGGCCTTTGACGAAGCATTTCATTGGCCTATGATTGACAAGTCGGAAGAATTTTATTCGTTTTTATATGGATTTATTTATACTGGAACTCCGGCTTAAGCTTGAGACTTCTATAAAAATGATTCTTAGAAAGGCACACAATGAAATATAAAGCTGTACTTTTTGACCTTGATGGAACTCTGCTTGACTCAATTGAAGATATGGGTGACTCCTTAAATCGTGTTTTAGTGCAGAATGGATTTCCTACTCACAATAGGGATGCTTACTGCCGCTTCGTGGGTGATGGGGCTACTAATCTAATCAGCCGTGCACTACCTGAAGACAAACAAGCGAACACTATTATCCACTCGTGCCTGGAAGCATTCCTTGAAGACTATGATAAGAACTGGAATGTGAAGACAAAACTTTACGAAGGGATTCCAGAACTATTAAATACACTTGCTGCCCGTGGACTGAAGATGACCGTGCTTTCCAATAAGCCGCATAAATATACATTAAAATGCATGGAAGGTTTTCTGTCAGATTGGAATTTTGATGTGGTATTTGGTCAGCGTGATGACGTGCCCAGAAAGCCAGATCCGGCAGGTGCATTGGAGATTGCAGAACAACTTAACATTTTGCCTTCAGATTTTCTTTATCTCGGAGATACGGAGACTGACCTGAAGACATCGATTGCTGCAGGAATGTCTCCGGTAGGAGTGCTCTGGGGTTTTAGGTCGGCTGAAGAATTACTAGAGAACGGAGCAACGGTACTGATTAACAAGCCGTTGGAAGTCCTTGAACTCCTGGACTGAAAATACTAATAGTGCTTAGATATAAAAACAGGATTTTTACTAAGTTTTAATCAATAGAGGAAAACCACCCCTTAATCTCCTCCTTCGCAAGGAGGGGAGACAACGCTCTGCAGTTTGTGATTTCTGTGATCTGTGCTTATCTGTGAAAATCTGTGTCCTGATTGTTGCAATCCTGCTTTTTTTATCCGTATGATAAAGCGCGAAGTCCGGGAAGATCACCCTCGTTCGCAATATATTGCAGCATACCATTTCCGGCATTACATTGCTCACCCAGCTTTTCATTATCAATTTTGAACTGCCTTGAAAACAGATTAAAGCCGTGATTGATTTCGCCTCCGCCGTAGACTCTAAAAGCCTGTTGATTTTCAAGAAAAATGCGGGCTACTTGAAATGTTCCGAACCTGAAAGACCTATTTTCTATTAAGCCAAAAGGGCCGTTAGCAAGTATGGTTTTAATGCCATTCTGCTTTATTATTTTATTGTACAATTTCATGGTTCCGGGACCATTATCTAACGCCTCCTCTCTTGCATTGATTTTTTCACTTTTCAGAAAGTTTACGTATTTCAGATTGGTCACCTTTCGTTTATCTTTGCCAGTTATTATTCCCGTCCTTACATCTATGGGGATGTGTATTTGATCTTTAAACTCTTCCATCATTTGAAGTATTATATCGTTGTGACCGGAATCGGTTTTTGATCCTCCAATATTATAATTTTGTAATTCCAGGAATGGGTTTCTCATGGCACCACCGATAAATATTTCGAATCCCTTACCCAATAATTTCTGAAACACTCCAATCTTATCCTCCACCTTAAACCCTCCCAAAAATGCGGCAGCAGGAAGCTTCGGTTTGATTAGTTTCTCCATACGGTTTATCTCTTCCTTCAATAAAAAGCCGATAGCAGTTTTTTCGCTTAACCGAGGCAAGTAAGAGACGGATGCGTCTTTATTCTGGCAGACAGATAAGGCATCATTGATATAAATATCAAAACAGGAAGAGAGATATTTTACAAACTCCAGTTTCTCTTTTTCAACTCTAGATTGTTCACCTTTCTCATATCTTAAGTTCTGGAGTAGCAGTATGTGGCCACTGGGTAAACTGCTGATACGTACCTTTACCTCTTCACCAATACAGGCATCAACAAATGATATCTTATCTCCATAAATTTTCTTTAAATACTTGAATATTATTCCTGCATCGGTGTTCGGGTTGTTGTGGATTAAGTCATTCCTGGAACTGTTTTTTTGCAGATTTGGCCTGCCTACATGGGTGCCTAATATAATCCTGGCTCCTTTATCTGTTAGATAGTCAATGGTGGTGTGATGTGCCTTGATTTTTGAATCATCAAGGATCTTTCTGTTCACTATTGGTACGTTAAAATCTGTTCGCAGGAACACTCTTTTATCATTGAAGTTAAATTTACTGAGGTGCTTGTATTTTCCTTTGTGATTTATCATAAGACGATGGATACGTTCAATCAGTTTTAACTTTTTAGTACACTAACATAAATAAGAGGTACTTACCCGCTTTTTGTCTGGCATGGCTTCTCGAAGATGTATGAAGGATGTCTCATTTCATAGGCGAAGATAGAGGAGGTAAAGAGGTTAGGTCAAAATGGCAATCTGCAAAAAGTTAAATCTGCATTTTCAGTTTTGTAGGTTGGCATTATTTCGCGGTTTTGCGCGTGGATCGTAAGGCCCCGAAAATCGTACAAATTCCTTAAACAGTGTTCTGTCGAAGCAATTAATCATCTTTTCTTTCATTTCTACGAGTGCGGCAAACGGCCTAATTGCCTTTGCATATGGTCTGTCTGTAGTCAGCGCATCATATACATCTATTATGCGAGCAATCTTACCGCATCGGAGAATCTCATCTCCCTTAAGCCCACGTGGATATCCGGTTCCATCATAATTTTCATGATGCTGTAACGCTATGAAATATTCATCAGTAAATCCATTTCCTGTTTCTTTTAAGATTTCGACACCCATTTCCGGATGTCTTTTAACCTCTTCAAATTCTTCTTTTGTCAATTTCCCTTTTTTATTAAGAATATCAGTGTTGATTCTGGTCTTGCCAATGTCGTGCAGGAGAATGCCAGCACAGAAATGCTTTAAGTCTTCGTCTTTAAAACCTAGTTCTTTGGCAAAAAGAGTTCCTACGGCAGCGACATTAACAGAGTGTGTATAGGTATAATATTCATGTATTGCTATCGTAAGCAGGCTGCGAGCAGCCCTGCCTTCCTGAAGAATATAATCTACCATGTTGTAAGCAAACGTCTTCGTCCTTTCGATGCTTCCGGCTCTCGGATCATTGAAGAGATCTTTAACCAGATTTGTCGCTGCGCTATGGACAATTTTTGACCGCTCATCTGTAGGTATCCTCGCATCAGTAATAATTTCCTGAAAATTGTTTTCCAGATACTCATAATATGCCTGCTGGTCTTCCTCTTTTATAAAGAGTTTACTGATATTTTTTTCCCACAGCATTCCTCTATTGTTATTTCCAAAGACAGCGTCTCTTCTGCAATATAATACATATCGGCGAACTGCGCTGGTTTTTACATGTAGGTAAAGATCGCAACCTACTTGAGTATCTATTTTTATACTGCTTGAATTAATTGGTAAATAATTGTGCATTTTGCTCCATTCACGATAGAAAGCTTCTTGTTGGATTCATATTTTCAACTGTATAAATTGTCTTACTGTCTTGGTTTTTTACGTGGATCGTACGGTCCTAGAAAGCGGATGAACTCCATAAGTAGCTCATTATCAAAGCAGTTGGACATCTTTTCTTTCATCTCCACAAGAGCGGCGAACGGCCTTACTGCATCCGCATAAGTTCTTTTTGTGGTTAATGCATCGTATACATCTATTATGCGTGCAATTTTACCGGAAAGATGAATCTCATCTTTTTTTAGCCCATGTGGATAGCCGGTGCCATCATCGTTCTCATGGTGCTGTATGGTTATAATACGCTCCTCTTTAAACTCAATATCTGCTTCATCTAAAACTTCTATTCCTAGTTCCGGATGTTTTTTTATCTCGTCAAATTCTTCTTTTGTCAGTTTCCCTTTTTTATTCAGGATATCGGTGCTGATCCTGGTCTTGCCAACATCATGCAGGAGAATGCCTGAACACAACTCTCTTAGATCTTCATTTTTAAATCCAATACTTTTTGCAAATAAAGTCCCTACGGCTGCTACATTTACTGAATGAGTATAGGTGTAATATTCATGTACTGCTATCTTAAGCAGGCTATGAGCAGCGTCGTTATCCTTAAGGACGTAATCAACCATGTTATATGCAAACGTCTTAGTTCTTTCGACGTTTCCACTTCTTGGATCATTAAAGAGATCTTTTACAAGGTTTGTTGCGGCGCTATGTACGATCTTTGTCCTTTCGCCAGGAGAGATACTTGTATCAGATATAATACTTTGAAAATTATTTTCCAGATACTCATAGTATTTCTGCTGGTCTTCTTTTGTAATAAAAAGTCTGCTGATATTCTTTCCCAGCAGCATTTCTCTTTTATTACTCTCAAAGATAGCGTCTCCTCTGCAATACAAGATATATCGGCTATCTGCACCGGATTTTACAAGCAAGTAGAGATCACAGCCAACTTTAGTATCAGTTTTCAAACTACTCAAATCAACAGGTAAATATTCAGCCATTTTTTTGCGCCTTTACTATATGATTAACATCAAGTTAAAAATTCTTAGGTACTCCATTTGTCGGTCTTCCTTGGTTTTTTACGCGGATCGTACGGTCCTAAAAATTGTATAAATTCCTTAAAAAGTTCGTTGTCAAAGCAGTTAAGCATATTATTCCTCATCTCCAAAAGAGCGGCGAAAGGTCTTATTGCATCCGCATACGATCTTTTCGTGGTTAATGCATCGTATACATCTATTATACGAGCAATCTTGCCACTGGGATGAATCTCATTTTTCGCAAGCCCGTATGGATAGCCACTACCATCATAATTCTCATGATGCTGTAAGGTTATAATACGTTCTTCCTTAAACTCCGTACCTGTTTCATCTAAAACTTCTGCCCCTAATTCCGGGTGTTTTTTAATCTCTTCAAATTCTTCTTTTGTCAGTTTGCCCTTTTTATTAAGAATATCAGTACTTATCTTCGTCTTGCCGACATCATGCAGAAGTATGCCTGAGCAAAGTCCCTTCAGGTCTTTATCTTCCAAGCCTAAGTCCTTTGCAAATAAGGTTCCTACGGCCGCAACATTCACGCAGTGTGTATAGGTATAATATTCATGTACTGCTATCTTAAGCAGACTTTGTGCCGCACTAGTATCTTTAAGTACGTAATCAACCATGTTATAAGCAAATGTTTTAGTCCTTTCGATACTTCCGCTTCGTGGATCATTAAAGAGATCTTTCACGATGTTTGTTGCGGCGCCATGTACGATCTTAGTTTTTTCGTCAGAAGAGAGCTTTGTATCAGATATAATACTTTGAAAATTATTTTCCAGATACTCATAGTATTTCTGTTGGTCTTCTTTTGTAATAAAAAGCCTGCTGATATTCTTTCCCAGCAGCATTTCTCTTTTACTACTCTCAAAGATAGCGTCTCCTCTACAATACAAGATATATCGGCTATCTGTACCGGATTTTACAAGCAAGTAAAGATCACAGCCAACTTTCGTATCAGTTTTCAAACTACTCAAATCAACAGGTAAATATTCAGCCATTTTTTTTATTCTTTTGCGCCTTTACTATATGATTAGCATTAAGTTAAAAATTTTTAGGTACTCCATTTGTCGGTTTTCCTTGATTTTTTACGCGGATCGTACGGCCCTAAGAATCGAATGAATTCCTTAAAAAGCTCAGCATCAAAGCAGTGAAGCATGTTTTCCTTCATCTCCAAAAGGCTGGCAAACGGTCTTAAAGCGTCTTTATATGATCTCGTAGAAGTTAATGCATCGTATACATCTATAATGCGAGAAATCTTGCCACATGGATGAATCTCGTCTTTTTTGAGCCCATATGGATAACCACTACCATCATCATTCTCGTGATGCTGCAAGGTTACAATAAGTTCTTCTTTATACTCAGTACTTGTTTCGTTTAAAACATCTGCCCCATATTCCGGATGTTTTTTTATCTCTTCAAATTCTTCTTTTGTTAATTTCCCATTTTTATTCAGGATATCGGTGCTGATCCTGGTCTTGCCAACATCATGCAAGAGTATGCCAGCACAAAGTCCCTTCAGGTCAGTCACTCCCAAGCCAAGATCCTGCCCAAACAAAGTACCTACGGCTGCTACGTTTACTGAGTGGGTATAAGTGCTATATTCATGAACTGCTATCTTAAGCAGAAGCAGGCTTTCTGCCGCCATCGTATCCATAAGGACGTAATCAACCATGTTGTTTGCAAACGTCTTTGTCCTTTCGATACTTCCAGATCGAGGATCTTCAAAGAGATCTTTGACCAGATTAGTAGCTGAGCTATGGACAATTCTTGTTCTTTCGTCAGAAGGAATGCTTGAGTCGGATACGATCTTTTGAAAATTATTTTCCAGGTAGGTAAAAAAGGCCTGCTTTTCGCCTTTTTTTATAAAAAGCTTTTTGATTCTCTTTGACAAAAGCATTGATTTTTTTTCCTCGTCAAAGACAGCATCTGACTTGCAATATAATACAAACCTAACCTCTATCGACGTCTTTGCAAGTATGTAAATGTCACAGCCAACCGTAGTGTCCGTTCTTAGAGCACTTGGGCTGATTGGCATATAGTCTGGTGATACTTCGTAATCCATGCGATATTCCTCAATTGAATTTCATATTAGAACGCTCTTATACCACTTTGTGACATAGCTGTCTGTACAAGAAAGGCTGTTGGATATTTATACAGAAAGCATGGATTTTTGAGCAATATGGGTGCCAAAAATCATTTAATATATTTGTCAATCATTTGCAATTTTAAGCATTACTTTAGAAAGAAGGTATCGGGTTAGGTATTTGAGATCTTTCTAGTAGTTTGTATAAGTGCTAATCTCAACAGTGCTTACATATGGTTGCCCGGCCGACATATTCTGTAAATCAAAACTGTATATAATGAAAAGATCTACGATGTTTGTTGCATAATATTATGATAAAGATCAGGTTATTTATGAGAAATGATAATCATTGGAATTACCTTGACATTATATATGTACTAAAATAAACTACAAACTGTATAAATCTTCACAGCTGTACCTCATTTAACTTAGACTCCAGCAATTATTTACCACCACAATAACACAGGATTCTTGGTGGTTTTATAGCACGATTTATCTTATCCTCAAAAGCCAGAAAGAATATGCAGGAAAAGAATAAAAAAAGATGGCCAATGATCGTTGGTATATCCATTGGCGGCGTAGTTGGCGTTCTACTCATCATCGTATCACTCATCCCTACCATTGTGTCATCCGGCATGGTAAAAAATAAAATTATTACTACTCTGGAAGCAAGTTTGAACCGTAAAGTACAGATTGATGATATAAATATGAGTTGGTCAAGTGGTATTGACTTAAAAAATATTTATATCAAAGAGAGAGATGATCTTCCAGGAGATACGTTTGTTAAGGTAAAAAGTATACTATGCAATATCGATTTCGTGCCGCTTATAAAAAAACAGATCAGAATAAATGATTTGATAATTGACAGCCCGGAGATTGTTATTCAGAAAGACAAGCAAGGCCTGTTTAATTACGAAGAGAAGAGCGTGTCTATAGAGTCAGGACGCACACCAGGACCAAAGCCCACACCAGAAAAAGTCAAAAAACCTACTCCTGACGTAACCAGAAAACCAACAATGAAGCCGGTTCTGGTTATCCCGGCGCTTTTGTTTGATCTCAAAATTAAAGCAAAAGTCAGCAACGGAAAATTCACGTTCATTGATCACCAATTGCAGGAAGAGACACGCATAAAGGATCTGAATACTACTCTTAATATTGACTCCCTGAGCAAACCAATTGAACTCCAGTGTGCCTTTGACATTGACGCAAAAGGTGAAACAGAACATGCAGATATCTCCTTAAACGTCTCACTGGCAAAAGGCGGAAAAATTGATCCCGGAAATGCAAAAGGAACGTTTAACATGAGAACCGGTTTTGCCCTGGTAACCACAGATTTTGATATGGCAAAATTCAAGGGTGAAGGTGGCACAGGTCTTGATTTTTCCATGAATGTAGACCTGAAGAAACTCACTGAAAATCTTGCGGGAATGCTTGGATTGCCTAAAGGCATGCAGGTAGAAGGTGACATCAATTCAAAGATTACGGCTCACGGACAGCTTGAGAAAACGATAGGAGTAGATGGCAGCACAGAAATTACAAATCTGTACATTACAGGTGGACCACTTGAAAAGAATCCCATTAGGCAATCAAATATTAAGCTAACTCAAAAGGCAGACATAGATTTAAAAAACGATCAGATTGCAGTATACAAAATTGGGGTTGATTCGCCTTTTTTAGAAATGTTTCTAGCCGGACTGGTTACCGAGTTAAAGAGTACAAGAGATTTGAATTTTAAGATATTCATGGATTTAGATATTACAAAACTAATGAGTGAGATTGGCGGGTTGCTGCCAGATGAAACGGAGATTGCGGGACGGTTGCAATCAAATATGAAACTCACAGGACAGCAAAATATAGTGAAAGTGAATGGCAAAACTGATCTAAAGGGGCTTTATGTGAAGATGGGGGCAGTTGGTCCGGTTAAGGAACCGGAAATTACTATAAACCACGATATAGTTTATGATCTG
>Ga0209361_1001890_pt1 | contig 12410 bp, 9 predicted proteins | sample SaaInlV_200m_DNA_3_FD_184657 | JGI IMG/M metagenome (GOLD analysis project Ga0209361, IMG submission 184657) | Marine microbial communities from expanding oxygen minimum zones in the Saanich Inlet - SI037_S4LV_200m_DNA (SPAdes) (version 2) | ecosystem: Environmental > Aquatic > Marine >... | reverse complement strand
TGATTTAAGCATTTTTCAAATTGGCTTACGTTTTACCGAGAGGCGTCTTGTCAACGAATTGCCGATCCGCATCTCTCTTTGTAAATATTTATGAAACTGTCTGGTGGCTAGAAGAAAATATACGGAAAACATTTTTATCAGAAAAGATTATCGTAAAATTTTGCGAAGCACAAGTGTTGTTTGAGTAGGTCAAGACGATAACTGGCAGAATCCAATTCTCTATAATAAAAACAGAATTGTTTTGTAGGTGAGAAAAATGAAAAAATACCCCGAACAAGTTGAAAAAATATTGGCAGACTGGCTCGATGATATGTCCAGCGAGGATGGAGATGGTGTGATGGCTCCGGAGCTTATTGAAGAGATTAAAGAGTTAATAGCGAACGGTACTATTGGAAACCGACACACGCTTCAGAAGGTGATTGAATTATGGGTGCAGAAATGAAACAGGGAATCGATAAAATCCGTATCCATAACTTACGTGGAATAAAGGATGTCACGATAGATCTCTGTGGAAATAATTTTCTAATCCTAGGTGATAATGGGACGGGAAAAAGTTCTGTTATTGACTGTGTTGAACTCTTTTTTACAAAATCTATTGATAAATTAGCTGGGCGTCAAGAAGTCCCTTTGAAAGATGTAATTCCTTTTGCAGGTTCAAACCATGAGCGGTCAGTAGAAATACAGTTCTTAGGGGCTGATAAATTCACCAAACTAGTGTACGCATCAACTCCTGTACGCTTATCACCTCCAAGCGGATATGAAGTTTTTTTTGAGCGTGCAGAAAATCGTCCTTTTATTTTGCATCGCTACCAACTTACTCGTTTTATTGAAAACCGCCCTGCTAAAAGGTACGAACAAATTTCATCCCTAATTGGTCTAGAAGAACTGGACCAGATAGTTTCTGTTTGGCGCAATGTTGTTTTGGAAATTAGCAAAGAAAACAAACAAGCTCAGAAAGAAAGTATAAATGCGTTAGAAGAAGTCTGTAGCTGGCTAAAAGAACCTGTTGTAACTGATAGCGATATTTGCAAAATCATTAACCAAAAAACAGAACCAATGGAGCTGTCTCCTCTTTCAGCAAGGGAAGAAATCCTTAATCGTCAAGAACAGCTTCGCGGAAAATTGACACGCTCGATTGAACTTGAACGTCTTGGTACTCTTAGAGAAATTTCTTCGGGACAGGAAAAAGTCATCAAAGTCCTTCAAGATTTTTTTAATGGCTACGCTACATTACACAAAACTTGGCAGGCTTTTCTAGAAAAAGTAAACCAAATTGCAGATGGCCCCTTTGAAGAAGTCATCCATGTAGGCAGGCAATTAATAGAAGAGCATTCTCTGGGATTCTGTCCCTTATGCGAAGAAGAAATTTCTGATCAAGATGCACTACTAATTCGGTTAGATGCCAGAATTGCGAATTTACATGAACTGGTTCAGCTTAAGGAGCTTTTAGAAGAAGAACAAAAAGCGAAACAGAAGATGGTTCTTCGAGCGCAGGGTGAACTAGCGCGTTTGATGTTTGCTTATGTTAAGGGTGAGTTTAGCACGCCGAAAACTATTAAAGCTTTGAAGGATTTATTGAGTGTTATAGAAACCAAGCTGGATGCAGACACATTGATGTTGGATTCACCAGAAGGTTTAAGGCTGGATGCTCTAATGCGCTCTTTAAGTCAAGAAACGAAGAAGTTCCAAGAAAAGATTGACATGGAAGTTAATGAGCTTGATCCAACTGATGGTGAACAGATTGTTCTCACGCTAATGGATTTTCTTGCCCGAGCCGATGAGAAATGGACAGACTGGGAAGTGGCGCGCCAGGACGCTGAAAACCTCCAACACAAGTTCACGCAACTAGAATTTGTATTCAAGAGATTGGTTGATATCAGGAATATAAAAATTCAAGAAATTCTAGATAGTCTGCAAAAAGAATTTGTTCGTCAATATAATTTATTGCATCCAGGAGAAGGGCACAAAGCTATCAAAATCCTAATGGATGAAAATAAGCATAGCAGTGCGAGCTTATCTGCGGAGTTTTCTGGCGTAAAAGAAATGCACCCCCTAGGACTTTATAGCGAAGGACATCTTGATTCTATGGGGTTATGTATTTTTCTGGCATTCATCAAGAAGTTCAACACGGGTCTAAATCTGATTATCTTAGATGATGTTCTGACCTCGATTGATGCAGGACATCGAATGAAAGTGGCTAAGCTGATTGCATCTGAATTTAAAGATTATCAGCTAATCATAACCACGCATGATGAACTTTGGGCGAATGAGTTGGCTACAGTGTTCAAAAACGACAATATGCAGTTAAAAACTATCCGTATGAACCCTTGGAAACTGCAAGATGGGGCAACTTATAGTGATTTTGTTGAAGCGGATTGGGATTTTTACAGAGATGAAATTATTTCAGGGCGCAAACAAGACGCAGTAGCTGCTACAGGGCGATCTCTTGAGAAATTCTTGTTCACTATGAGAAAGAATTTACATCTTGCAATTCCTGCTACATTTGATGAACGCTATACTTTGGGGCATTTATATGCTCCTTTCTTTAAATGGGTAAACAAAAAGAAAATAAATCGCCCAGACATGCCGGATTTCAACGATCATTTGGCCCTTCTCGAATCTGAGCTAGATGATTATTGGCGTTTTCGAAATTGGTCGGGAGCTCATTACAATGACTGGGGAGAGAAAATATCTTCAGATGAGGCCTTGATATTTGTTGAAACTGTAGAAGACTTGGTCAACTCACTACGCTGCCCATCTTGTTCAAGCTTGGTTGTATATGATAAGCCAAGCAATATTATTCGTTGTCCTTCCTGCAAAATAACTCCATCTAGCAAAGCTGAGTGGCTTTATAAGACGGACTGGAAGAAACAAGCAGCTAGATTGAAAGGATTACAACATATACCTGACATGGAGCTACGTGAGATCGAATTGGCCAAAAGCGCTTTTGTAAAACACATCAAAGATGCCCGGCGAAAATTTAAATTGCGTGTACTCGCTACAACGAACAATGAATATGGCTTACTAGAGCTATACGACTCATATGTTTTCTTTTTGAAGGAAAACCCAAGAGAAAGTGTAGAAAACTGGGACGAAATGCTTTCAAATAGTGTGGATGATCTAAATACATTTATAACTTCAGAAAGGGAATGGAAAACATCAAGTGCTTTTTCTGAGTATCACGATGATTTTGTAAATATTATAGCAACTCTAACCGGCTTGGTAGAGTGTCCAACTTGTAGCGAAATGCTTAGTTTTGACACTGGAGAGAATATATGGTTTTGTTTAACCTGCGATAAAAATGAAAGCATAAATAATAGAGGCGCCTATTGGCTTGTTGAATAAGCGCACGTCTGTTTTTTATAGTTCAAAATAGCTTATGTAAATCCACGTTTGGAGTCGTGTTTAGGGAAAACCAAGTTTCAAGACAAGCTGGATGTGGTGCTTACAAAGACGCTTTAAATATCTGCCCGAAGTAGGGGGGGGCGATTTTTTTCACAAACAGTTTGTTGTTAGAAGGATTGGTAGCAAGACAGCATTTCTATTCCAAAAGATGCACCGGAGGGTATTATGAAAAACGCCAAGATATTTCTTGTTCATGGAAAGCGAAATTTGACCCCCATGATAGAAACGGCTTATGAGCGCGAGGATGATCTTCAAGCTTTGCTTGCTGATTACCCTGATCTCTTGCCTGGAGATCAAATCGATCCAGAAAATCCGCGTCGTTGGTTGCTGGTGGCGCGAGAATTGGGAGTTCCTGGCAATGATGATGAAACAGGAAGATGGAGTTTGGATCATCTATTCTTGGATCAAGACGGTACCCCAACATTTGTGGAATGTAAGCGTGCTACCGATACCCGAGGACGCCGGGAAGTAGTGGCCCAAATGTTAGACTATGCTGCCAATGGTACCTCCTATTGGAAAATGGATAGTCTCCGCCAATCGGCAGCAGAAAGCGCGCAAAAAAGGGGAGAGTTACTCGATGATGAAATTCTTAGGCTAATTGATTCTGATGACCCATCTCAAATCGATGAGTTTTGGATGAGGGTAGAGGAAAAACTGAGATCGTCCAATGTCCGCCTGGTCTTTGTCGCAGATGCCATTCCATCCGAATTGCGTAAGTTGGTTGAGTTTTTGAATGAACAAATGAATACAGTCGACGTATTGGCTGTTGAAGCCAAACAATTCGTTGGCGAAAACCTAACTACCATTGTGCCCCGTTTGGTAGGCATGACCGAATCAGCACGAGATAAAAAACGTCCAACAAATCGTAGGCAGACGAATCGGAAAGAGATGCTTGCAAAATGTTCGCCTGAAGCACTCCAATTCTTCAACCACATCTTAGATTCAGCTAATGACCAGGGACATACAACCTATTGGGGGACATCGGGCTTCTCTATCCGAGTATATATACCCAGCTTGGAAGGTTTTGCAAGCATAGCTTATGGATATCCACCCAATATATTCCAAGTCTACTTTGCCCACCTACCCTTTTCAGACGAGCAAGTAATTACGCTCCGAAAAGAGATCTTGCAATTCGGGATTTTCAAAGAGGCCCCAAAAACACTTATTGCGGATCTGAATCCTGAAAACATCGAGCAAGCAAAGAAAGCTTATGCTTTGATGGAGCAAAGGGTTAGGGAACTTTCGTCGAATAATGAGTGACCATTTAAGAAAAGGATATTTCTGCTGAAGACCATCTTCACCTTTACCGAATACTCGTCAAAGTCCATCCAGGCAGATCTTGGATGGGGGTTAGACGATCCGCGCTTGGACCAGTTGGAGCAACTTAACCTTTCGACTGGGAATAAGTTATTTACGGTGGGACGCAAAACGATCAAGGCATCCCAATATGTCGGCTTGGTCCGCTTGGGTGATACCAGCTTACAAATTCTTCCTAAGATTGCTTTCCAGGGCGATTTTGATAAACCTAAGCACACTCAGGATTACGATGATGCGGTGAGAAGTGCTGTGCGCAATCTACTGGTTATGTTGAGTATCGCGTGCGATTTACCTCTCCGAGCACAAGACCTGGCACATCTACACCGAGAAACCGGCGACTGGTTAGAAATCTTGACGCGCTTGTTTGCGCTTGAATTACACCGCCAATTTCAGACGGGGATACCGCACGCTTATATCACAATTGAAGATCGCTTGCCTGTTATTCGGGGCCGATGGATGATTGGACAGCAATTGGCCCGGAACGCACATGATCGTACCCGCTTTGATGTTTCATACGACGAATTTTCACCCAATACGCCACTTAATCGCGTTTTTTCCTTGACCGTGGATGCGCTTTGGCGTCTTACCCAGAATACAGATAATCGCCGCCTGTTATTGGATTTGCGGAACTGGCTCTCGGAATGTAATCATCATCGTGAGACATTACAGGCTGATCTTGCTGCTGTAAGTTTTTCCCGACTCAATGAACGTTTCCGCCCAGCATTTAACCTGGCCAAGCTGTTTTGGGAACAGCGTTTAGTGCAACTCTCCACTGGAAACTTTGATGCCTTCGCTTTTGTTTTCGATATGAATCGATTGTTCGAGGATTTTGTTGGCAATTTTTTACAGCGTCACCACAAACGCATATTACAAGGTATATGGCAGGACGGAGTTTTTCGCCTTCAAGCAAAGGGGCAGAGAGTCCATCTCGCCGAACGTACCATTCCAGGTCAAGTTTCTGGAAAGTCAGTCTTTCGATTGATTCCGGATATCCTGCTTGAGGCCCCAAGTGGAGCGCCTTACATGATTGCTGACACAAAGTACAAACGTCTTTCTCCACAACTTGCAGATGGTGGCGTTACTGAAGGAGATGCCTACCAAATGCTTGCTTATGCACGAAAGTGGAATTGTTCCGATGTTTTATTGATTTACCCATCATCCAGCCCATACCCAACGCAATTTATTTTGCGAACCACCGGTTTTAACGACGTTAATATTCGGGTGATGGAGCTGAACTTACATCAGCCATTAGAAAATCCGGCTGGTTTAATCAATGAACTTCAGCTGGCTTTTAAGCCAGACTGGTAAAGGAGTACCAATGGCACGAAACCCTGATCATGAACCATTATACAAAGCGTATCAAGACTTTGCGCAGGCCTGTCTTATTGATGATCGATCGTTACTTTGGCCAGATCGCACTCTGTGGACGCAAGCAAATGTAACTGCGATTAAGCATGCATTGGTAGATGCACCGCGTTGGGGCAAAGAATCCTTTATAGATAAGCTGGTTGCCCAAATGGCGGAGCTATCATCTGATCATTGGGGATTACTGGCTGATGCCTACTACTTATATTGCCTTGTACCTGTTCCTACTGTATTGAAAGAGGAAACTAAATACACTGGCACTATGGAATTGGCTCAAAAGGGTCATCTGTCAGTTCCCAATAGACAAGATCCAATTTGGGAAGCTATGAGCTCAGGTTTCTGCCATCCCGGGCTACGCTACTTGCAAAAATACCGTCAGCTCTGGCTCATTTTTGTCTTCACTGAACAATTAAAGCAAGCCCCCGATCGGCAGAGCATCTTGACTGATCGACAAGCTATGCAAAATATCTTAGATATCAGTCTCGAGTTGATTCCTGAAAAAAAAGATCGCGGTACCGATTTGCGCCATGCGTTGCTTTACCTGGCTTTCCCAGATTACTATGAGAGGATAGTATCAACAGGTCACAAGAAGAATATTGTCGCCGGTTTCAAGGATCGATTACAGAGTGCTGTGCCAACAGACATTGACAATGCGATATATCAAATCCGGCAAGTGTTGGAAAAGGATAAAACGCTGCCAAAACCACTAGATTTTTATCATCCTCAGATAAAACCAATTTGGAAGAACGCGCCGAAAGACCCACAAGTTGTGCAACCAGAGAAAGAAATTGCTCCGGTAAATACAATAACAGGGCCTGCGCTGGACATGCTAAACTTGTTCAGATTCACAAAAAATATTGTTGTTTATGGTCCACCTGGAACTGGGAAAACGTATATAGCAAATCAAGCAGCCCACGAATTAGTCAAGAAACAACTAGAACAGCCGAAATCTGAAGCTATCTTGCTACAGATTATTGCCGAAGCCAATGCTTTCTTCGATTTGTTAGCAATAGCACTGTATAGATCAGGCAAAGACAAACATCATTCTGTAAGTGATATCCAAATCTTACCTATAATACGAGCTCGTTTTAGAATTCGCCCTGTTAAAAATCCAAAAGAAAACATCTGGGCTTACTTACAGAGTCACACATCTCCAAGTAGTAAAACCGTCAATGTAGCCAATAGAGGGGAACCCTATTTGTTTGATAAAGACGAGGAGGCTCGCTGGTACTTGACAGAAGTAGGCGTTGAGTATGTTGAACAAACCTTAGTTGATCAGTTGTTACCACTCACGCAACCGGCAAAAGAAATCAGTAAGCCTGAAGACTTTATAACTAGGGTTGCTTTTCACCAATCCTATGCTTATGAGGATTTTGTAGAAGGATTCAGGCCGGTTGGAGCAAACGAAATTGAGATCGTACCAGGGAAATTCCGCGAAGTATGTGCCCAGGCAGCAAGTAATCCTGATGCAAATTATGTGTTGATCATTGATGAAATTAACCGAGGGAATATTTCTAAAATATTTGGGGAGTTAATCACTTTACTAGAAGATGACAAGCGTGATGGGCAATCTGCTTCATTTCCAATTGAATTAGCATACAGCCATTCTAAATTTAAGGTACCTGGGAACTTGTATATTATAGGTACAATGAATACTGCCGATCGCAGTATCGCTCTGCTGGATATTGCTTTACGGCGACGCTTCGCATTCTATGAGCTTCAACCTGATCCAGAGCTTTTACGAGGGACTGTGATACGAAGCGAAGAAGATGATGAGGTGGATTTGGAAAAGCTGTTGCAAGCATTGAATCGGAGGATATGCAAAGCATTAGGCGAAGATTACCAGATCGGACACAGTTACTTTATGAAAGTGAAATCGCTGGAAGCTCTTGAGTTTTCATGGAATAACCAAATCCTGCCTTTGTTGAAAGAGTACTTCTACAGCCAGCCAGAACAATTAGCCGAAATCCTGGAACCGTACCTAAATGATCAAGAAAGCGAAGGGGATATGCGGCGAGAAGGCAGCGACTTGGTCGTTGCGCTAAGCGAGTTGGCAGGATAATCTATCATAAAGCCAAACTGCCAGACATTGTTTTTGTCGTGGATGTAAATATTGTTTGATGCTTGCACTGTATCGTTTTAATGAAGTGTAGTTGGGTTAGAAGATTTCGCGATGATGTAAGAATTTATATTTAATTAATGCAATAAATAGCTCATGTAAATGAGCAATAACTGCAACAATAAGAATGTTGCTACTTCATCTGTCACAAAGTTTACTGAAGGAAGAATAATGCGGTACGAGTATTCGCGTAAACCAAGGAAATGCCCCTCTTGCAAAACAAAAAGTGTTGCCTCTATTCTCTACGGCTATCCCGCGTTCTCCCCAGAGCTGGAGACCGACTTGAAAGAAAAGCGGGTGGTGCTCGGCGGATGCTCCATAACTACTGACGACCCAGCATGGCAGTGCACCGTGTGTGATGCCATTATCTTCCGAAAGAGAGATTTCAATACTTCAATCTGGTGAGTTGATAACTCATGGAGTCTCCACTAGATCCTGCCCGAAAGCTTTGAAGACGTACAACCTGACTCGAAAAGGAGTAAAACAACCATGCAAAATTCGTTATTGGCTCATATCGCAAGTAATTTTATTTCTGAATATGAAAATGTGGCAAATAGCAGTATTGCCTATCTGCTTAATGAATATCCAGCATCTCAAGAAGCCTTGAAATATATTCTTGGCGTTGACAAAGTGGCAACATACTACGTCACCGAAATGGCAACAACATCCAATGGCAGACCAGATGTGACGGGGTTAGACCAGAAAGGCGAGAAATCTATTATTATTGAAGGAAAGTTTTGGGCTAACCTCACTGATAATCAACCAAATAATTATCTAAAAGAGCTATCTGATGGCGGGAAAATACTGTTCCTCGCTCCTGATAAAAGACTTAGTTCGCTAAAACTAGAGATAGAAAGAAAACTTGATGGGGAAAATGATAGAGTTTTTATTTACTCATGGAATTACTTTTTAGAACTAATTGAAATAGAAAATAACAAAAATCATAACCATCATCTGGCTTCTGATTTGATACAACTTAAAGAGCTGTGTCAAAAAATGGATACAACAGGAATGCCGCCATTGAGTATGTCAGACCTTGATCCTATGAATGGTAGAGTGGCTTCACAATTCTCGGATGTAATAGATGAGTGCAACCCAATTCTTAGAGAGTGGGAACATTCCGATTTTAAGGGACTAAAAACACAAAGCGCAAAATATGGACATGGTTTTTATTTTCGTGGTTATAGCTTTACCTGCTTCTTGAGTTTTGATAGCAATAATTGGTTTGTCAGAGAAAACCACACCCCCATTTGGTTAAATATCAGAGATCAGGATTGGAAATATTCTGAAAAAATCAATCAAGCTTTAAATGAATTTGATTCAACCAATTCGTTTGGCGGAGAATATGGCGTTGTGCTTCGTACTGGAATGGATAAAAGTCAAGTTGTTGATCATATTACGGAAAAAGTGAAAGAAGTCTTAACGTATTTGAATAGTAGATTGTCGAATGAATGATTTTCCAGATAGCCTAAAGATATTTATTGCTGAATCAAATTGGATATTTGCAAAGACCTATGCGAAAACCTGGCCTCATGAATATATAGTTAGAGATAAGGTTGATGAAAACTTATTCTTGGAGCTGGTTATGCATATTAGAAATCAAGGATATGTTGGAAAGTTCTACAATAACGAATATATTTATTTTGATGATCGCAAAAAGGTATATTGGACGATGGGTGCTTCCATTGAAGAAACAACGATCATCAATAGATGTAGCAAAGAGCAAACCTATGATTATCGTTTAGCTCATAATGATTTACCAAAACAAAAAATGAGCAAGAGCTTGAAAAACTAGATGATTATGAAAAGGCCTTGTTTTCCTCTTATTAGGATTCTGTACTCAATCACTTGGTATTATCAAAGGTTGAAAAACAATTGCATCTTTTTCGTATTTAAAGTCTATGAAGTGTATGTCGTCAAAGGTTTCGGGCAGTTTCTAATGGAGACTTCCCGCCATTCTGGTTGAATTATACACCTATCCTTTGCAGGTGCTGCTGGTGACGTAATGCCAGAGTTTTTTCTTTGAGCCTGTTTCGTTTCTTGATAACCTCCTATCTCTTTCAAAATAAACATCAGCAGGGGTAACTGTGATGCGTCATACATGTAATGAAGTATTATGTCATTTTTTCTAAGCGAATCTCAACAAAAAACCAGTAATTTACAGGATGAAATCTGCCATTTTTTCAGTTCGTAAGATTTCAAAAGGCTTGGGCAACGAACCTGAATAAGTCATATACAAAGTTTCACGCGCTCGAGACATCCCCACATAAAGCAAACGCCGCTCTGCTGCAATTGCATCCTCATTATCACTATCAAAATCAAAAGTATCTTGCAGTCTCATAATAAAGACAGTATTTTTTTCCAAACCTTTATATCTGCGAACAGAGCTAACTTGTACATCAAATCCATTTAGATTGTCTTTTAATTTGCGTACCAGTTTGGGATTGCAAATAAGGATAACAATTTGGTTATCACGAATATTATTTTGACGCAAATCTCTAATTTTTTCTTTGATAAAAGCGATTTCGTCATTTGTATTTCTAAACTTACGCACTAGAGGTCTGTCTCCATGTCGCATAATTGAAGAATCTAAAACAGGCGTAATTACTTCCCCATTTTCGGTAAGTGTTCTTTGAATAGATTCATTGTTTTTTATCATGCTATAAGCGGCAGCATATATTTCATAGGTATTGCGGTAAGGGATTTTTAACCAACGAGTACGCCCAACAACAGGGATTCCTTTTTCTTTCCAACTAAAATTCCTGTAAACACTCTGAGAGGGATCATCCGCTATAAAAAGTAATCCGTTTTCAGAATTAAGCCATTTTTTTACGAGGTCAAACCAAACAGGCGCAAAGTCTTGTGCCTCATCTACCAAGATTGCATCAAACAAATCTGCGCTCACAGAACCATTTTCTATGCGCTCTAAAACCATTTGTGGAATTTCTTCCCAATCCCATAATTTATGTTCTTTTAAATGCTTCTTGTATTCCTGTAGCGCGTCAAAAATCTGCCCTCTCTTACCATCATCCCCTTTTCTTATGCGTATCCCGTCTCCCCGTCCATACCTCGTCATGTTTAAATAAGTATCTCTATCCTTAATATTTATGTCTCTAAGCCATTTAAATTCTTTTTCAAGAAAATCTTTTCCAAGTTCACGAATAACATCATAGTTAAATTTAACACTATCCAGCCATCTCTTTACCTCGCAGCGATTATCATCATCCGCAAAAAAACGACTTTCGCGAAGTGTAGACATACAAACACCATGAAATGTTTTAGGAACAATTGTTGAACCTCTAAAAACCTCTTGAAAATACTCTTGAAGCGGCTTGTTATATGTTAGTACGCCTATATTCCACTCTGGATACATTGAAGCTAAATACTTAGCACGTTGAGCAATCACTAAAGATTTCCCACTTCCGGCAACACCTCTCAGTAAACGGACAGAAACATTTTTGCTTATTTGGTCAATATACTCTGGGTGTACTTCTTTTTCTGGTAATTCTGAAGCTATATCCTCGTCAAACAATTTCTCTTGAGATGTTTTCTTTTTCTTTTCAGGTTTTTTAGTCCAAACAGGTTCAGCTACTATTTTTTCTTGATCCCTGTCCAAAATGATAGCTTGTTGTCCTTCCTTTTGATATTCTGATATAGGCCAAATTGTTGCACGCACTAAATCTATTTCTGATTTTGTTAGTGATTTTTTTATTCGCTTTGGAGGAAATAAATATTTCAAACGTTTTAAAAGCACGTCAGGTGAATTTATGTCCGCTTCACCAAGAACAAATTCTTTACCCCATGAATGTCGTAATCTTTGAATATCTACAAAAGACAGTTTAGGACAAATAGCTGCATAACTCCAAGGAATTTTTGCTGCTTGTAAGCCACGCTCTTTTTGTTTTGCTATGATTTTATTAGAAAGCAATATAGCACGCTCGCGTGTTGTCTCAACTGCATTAGGAAATCTCTTTGTCTTATTACCTGTTGTTCGCGTAAAAACTTGACTAGGATCAACCCTATTAATGCCCACCCAATCTTTAACTTCAATCACTATAACCCCGTAATTTGTCAAAATAAAAAAATCTGGGTGTAAAGTCTATAGTGAACCCCATTGTCAAGACCACAAATTGACAAAGTTAAGGTGGATAAACGAGTCGGGTGATTAGCTGAAATGAACATCAGCGGGTACCCGATAATCTAG
>Ga0209361_1001876_pt1 | contig 12511 bp, 11 predicted proteins | sample SaaInlV_200m_DNA_3_FD_184657 | JGI IMG/M metagenome (GOLD analysis project Ga0209361, IMG submission 184657) | Marine microbial communities from expanding oxygen minimum zones in the Saanich Inlet - SI037_S4LV_200m_DNA (SPAdes) (version 2) | ecosystem: Environmental > Aquatic > Marine >... | reverse complement strand
TACGTTTGTTATAGGAAAAACAAAGAAAGGAAGTACAATCAATGACAATGGCGACAGCTGTGCGTCCGCTGCGCGCGCTCTGCGCAGTGGGCGCGCTCTGTGTGCTCTGTGTCTCTGTGGTGAAAAAATTGGGGTTTGTTGCTTTTTATTGCAGGAGCGGCAGAGCACCCTGGGAAACTTTGTGGTAAAAAAATCGGTAGCGCGTAACATCACTAATTAAGTGTAAGACATGATGGAAGATAAACAACTACTATATTCTCAGGCCATAATATCGTTTCTTAGAAAAATAAAGAAGCAGGCACGCGAAATCCTCCGCGACGAAGTCGGAGCGAAAGTCGGCAAGAGCCGCTTTACTATATCTTCTTATACATACCCGCTTAATATCGTCGTCTTCGAGAACCCTCGACACCTTGGATATTTCGATGCCGATATCTACGAGATAGGAATACACAAAATCCTTATGCTTTCTCATAACAAAGAACAGCTGTCAGCGATACTACGACACGAGATCGCTCATTACCTGACCTTTATACGATATGGTACCAGCGTCGAAGACCATGGCAAGGAATTCCGTAAAACCTGCAGGAAATGCGGCTGGGAAAAAGACGTCTATGGTGCCTCGACAAAAGGAACAGAAATTGATATGCCTTCGTCACTTTCGACTTCGGCGCTTTCACTGACACGAAAGATACAGAAACTCCTAGCACTAGGAAGCAGCAGCAACCATCACGAGGCAGAACTGGCGACAATAAAAAGTCAGGAGCTAATGGTGAAATACAACATCTCCAAAGCAGAAAAATTACTCGATGACGACGACGATGAGATGATGGTGAAAAGGGTATTACAACATAAAAGATATTCAGCGAAATTAGAAGCTATGACAACGATACTGCGTACGTTCTTTGTCTTTCCCGTGATAAACTCCGGGAAGTCGTGCGTATACCTTGAAGTCTTCGGTGATCCTTGTAATGTCATAACGGCAGAATATGTCGCAGCATTCTTAGATAAAGAGTTAGAGAATCTATGGCTTTCAAAGAAAAGAGAAAAGAGAATGCCTAAAGGTTTAGCCAGCAAAAACTCCTTTTTCCGTGGTGTGGCAGAAGGGTTCTGCAATAAAATAAAGGAACAGGCGAGCAAAGACACCGAAAAAAACTCAAAGGCGCTAACAGTCCTTACAAAAGACCTAGAGCGAAGGGTTCCTATGGCATACCCAAGGCTTAGAAAACGAAACAGCAAACATCGCCATTGCTCACAAGGAGCAGCATTAGGGAATAAAGTTGGAAAAGAGCTGCAAATTCGTAAGGCGTGTACAGAGAAGTCGAAAGACAAGAAATTCCTTATCGGATAAACATTACAGCGACATCATCATCATCATCATCATCATCATCATCACTAGAATCGACACCTTCACCAATTGGAGACAATGATTTGGAGTCATCATCATGAGCATATAAAGTCTTAACCCGCTGCTTGACATCTTCAGCAGAGCGAGCAATTCGTAAGGCCAATTGTTGTTCCTGGGGGGCTTTCGATAAAAGGGCAGTATCCCTTTCTATTGAATCTAATGAAAGTATAATCGTGGCAAGCGCACGAGAAGCTCTTTCTGTTTTTTCTGAAGCTCTTGGAAAATAAGAAAAGGAGCGGGTTTTTTTTGTGTGCGGAGTGGTCAAAAGATTTCTAGGTGGTAAAATTCCTGTTCGTGTGCATTGTAGGTTTTGTTGACAAATAGAGTCTCTTCTGCTGTGTCCTACAGGGATAGTTTCACTACGAGTTCTCTCCCGCAGTCTAGCCATAAGAGTTTTTGCGAAGTCATCTAAAGCCAAGCTTTTTAATGATATGTACTCGTCATTAGCGATTTGTGCCCCACTGCGGTTGATTTCCAGGACTTCTCCAACACAACAACTCGTCCTTTTTTCAGCGCTGTATAGTTTTTCTATGTTTTGAGTTATTGTTCGTATTTGTGAGAAATAGCTTTCCGTTTGTTCTAACGTCCATCCTGCAGGATTTTTTCCAGCAGGGCTTTTTGAAGATTCTAATACTGTGCCTTGCTGCTTATCAATTAACTCTTGTAAGTAATAAAGAGCCGCTTTTAAAGGGAAGTAAGTTCTTTCTTCCATAATGAGTGCTCGGCCTAAGGCGAAGATTGCTTGTCCTTGATATTTACCCTTTGCTATGTCGGTTAGATTACCCGTAAATTTTAGATAACTGTCTTTAGCAGCACGCAATCTTGATATCGCCTCTTCATCTTCCATGAAAAGAGCAGGGTTCTCATCATATTCCAAAAGTGTTTTTAAGTGTTCGTCATTAGGAAGCATCTCTGCCCACAGGGCTGGGGCTTCTTTTTCTATGCTAATTATAGGATCGGAAATGCTTTTTCCTAGGTCAGCGATAGGAACAGCACAACACTTAATTTCCTCTACAATAGTTTCTATTGTTTGTGGTTCTTTCCTAAAACCTTCTACTAATGTCATAACCCGTGCCTTCATCTTTTCTTCGATATCTTCGTCAGAAAACCTAAAATCTTTAGGATTGCGACCTTCTAATTCTGAAACAGCAATGCCGACTGGAATGGGGATAATTTCCCCAGCGTTACTTATCGTCCCTAGCGATCCGAATTCGCTTAAATTAGGAACCGTGCCGTCGATTTGTTTTTTAATAATATCTAACATTAAAGGAGTGACAAGGCTTTCTTCTTCACATTCGCATAAAAGATTCATGATATCTAGACCATATGCTTTTTTGCAGGCTTTTATAATTTCAGACAGATCGCGCACTGTCTTTTTACGGCTTGAGCCTTCACTGCCAGAATCCATGGTACTGCTTTTGCGGGAAAAAGTGTTTAGGTCGTATCGCATGCTACGGTCATGATTACATGCTGAGCAAAAAGCCAGCGCTCTTAAGGTCTCATCAGAGCCTTCCATCAAAAGGAAAGTGTTTTGGGCTACACCTGAAGAGTGATCGATATTGTGATAGGGAAGCTCTCCTCCAAAAGAGTACTCTACCTCTAATAGGCCGACAAGGGAAATGCCATACAAAAGACATGCTCGTATTTGTGCTAATTTGTCCTTTTTATCTAAAAGTTCGTCTTGCAAGAGCTCGTTTATTCTGTTTGGCATATAATTCTGTAATGCCTCTACGCTCTCGCTATATGTTCTATGAAGTAAAGTATTCTCGATGTCAGTATTTGAAGTGGAATCTGTACGCAAAAGCCGAAAAAGAGTTTTTAGTTGCATTATGAACGCAGAAAATTTTGTTATATCAAAAGGATAGGCTGATATGCATTCTTTGCCGCATTTTTTTAGGGAGGCATTTTCCTGCCTAATGCTTTTGAAAAAGGCCTGTTTCTTTTCACCAGAAGCAGGGCTTGCGAGAGCCATGACAAGAGAGCGCAGAACGAGTTTATGTTCGATGCTTGAACTTGATGAAGGAATGTGTGATAAAGCAGGAGCTTCCCTTTGAGCTATTGCCGTGCGGGGAGGTGTATGTAAATATTGTTCACGGATTTTATCAAGAGCTTTTCCTGTTTGGAGTGGTTCGGGCTGTGTGGAGACGCTTTCAGAAGGCAAAGCAACATATAATTCTGCCCGTTTAATATTAGTTGTTGATGGCGCACTCATAAAATCCTTTTGTTTTGTTTGTATTTAATAACAATAAAGCTGTTTTTGCTTTTTAAAAAGTAAACTATAGCTAGATAGTATTATCTTGTCAAGCTTTTATTATAATAATGGGTAAGGAGTATAGGATAGCACTTATCGATTGTCTTATTATAACAAGAAGAAGTACAATTACATAGGAAAAAATCAAAAAATACCAAGGTGGCCGATGAGATACAGAAAACTACTGTTTATACCGCTTGTCGCTTTTGCATTTACATGCTTTGCTAGCGAAAATAGCCAGCATGACAGCACTATATCGAATGCTGCTTTCGAATATGTAGTGTCACCATCAGAGACATATAAAATCATTGAAAAACTCGGAGAAGGCGCCCTTGCGGAAGTCTTCGCCGTAGAGAATTCCCATGGCGAAAGCTTCGCGCTGAAAGCATACAAACACTGCGAAGAAACGCTCCAAGGGGTTTTCTGGGAGCACCTTAAAGATATAGAAAGAGAATATCAGCTAGGGCTTATAGTCAACCACCCAAACATCGTTAAGCCTATAGAATATTTCTTCGACGTTACCGAAGAAAGCGAGTATGTGGGATACCTTGTCATGGAGCTCGTCGAAGGAGAGACAGTGTATAATTCCGAGCGTAAGATGTGCTCACAACAAAAGTCTATAGTATTGGCAGGACAGCTTCTCGACGTCCTTCATTATGCCCATTCTCTTGGCTTCATGTATCTCGACCTCCATAGCAACAATATTATGATCGAAAAAGGTGAGGATATCAAGATTGTCGACCTTGCAAGCTTTTTTTCCTACGAAGAGCTAAAAGAATTCTTCGACAATGACACCACTACCACTGCCGACGACGAAACAGCGGCGCAACAAACATCTGACAGCAGTGAAAAAGATAATACCCCTCCGAAATTGACGACGGTACGAAAAAATAAACTGCAAAAGTTCTTCGAAAAGCACAAAAAACTCGTTAAAGTTGTAAAAAAAGAAATTGATCGCATTAAAAAAATTCCGAAAAGAATCTCGAAGAGCAACGACGCCTATTGTTATGACGACACCGCCGTCGTCAAGAAGCATATGGACCCTATATATATAAACAGAATAGCAAAACTGTGTAGGACCCTGGTGTCGAAGTCCGACAGTATGAAAGATGAAAAAATCAATGTCTTTATTAATATTATGAGCATAGTGTGGGACTTCGAAGAGAGCCTTGAAGAAGACGAAGATGTTGTCTTCGAAGAATGTTTACAAAGTTTGCAAAACACATTATACCAATCCCGGAAACACTATGATACACGTTGAAGGAATATCAAAAAGCTACGGAGGAAGGACGCTTTTCTCCGACGTCAGCTTCACAATAGGAAAAGGGGAGCGCTGCGCCCTCGTCGGTAGTAACGGTTCAGGAAAGACGACGCTGCTAAAGATCCTCTCCGGCGCCGAAGAAGAAGATTCTGGAAAGATACGTATCCCAAAAGGTCTGCGTATCGGAGAACTCCCTCAGCATCTACGTTTCGAAGAAGGCACCCTCGTAGAAGAGGCTTTGCTAGGGCTTCCAAAGGAAATTCGCGATGAGAAATACCGCGTTGAGAAGATCCTCAGCGGCCTGGGATTCTCCGAAGAAGACTTCAGCATGCCGCCAAACAGCTTCTCCGGAGGGTATCAGCTGCGCCTTGCCCTGACGAAAGTCCTCGCTGGAGAGCCAGACCTGCTTCTTCTTGACGAGCCGACAAACTACCTAGACATCGTAGCAATACGGTGGCTAGAGAAATATCTACGCGCATGGCGTGGACAGATATTGTTCATCTCACACGACAGATCTTTCGTCGATGCCTTATGCACCCACGTTATCGGCATAGGACGTGGCGCTATGACGAAAATCGCTGGAAACCTAGAGAAATACCACACCACAATATCACTACAAGAAGAGACGTACGAACGTACCAGAGAGAAGATAGAGAAAAAGAAAGAACAGATGATCTCTTTTGTTAAACGCTTCGGAGCAAAAGCAACGAAAGCGTCACAGGCACAGTCGCGGATGAAAGCCCTTGAAAAGATGGAAACCCTCGACACCCTACAACACGAACGTGACCTTGCCTTCAGCTTTCACTACAAAAAATGCTATACCAAGAAAGTCCTAAGCGCTCACAACCTGTTTTTTAGCTACAACGCCTCAGAGAAACTTATAGAAAACCTCACCTTCGAAATCGGCAACGGAGAACACATAGCAATAATAGGGAAAAACGGAAGAGGGAAGTCCACGATACTGAAACTATTGTCTGACATGCTTACACCGTCTTCAGGAGAAGTCGTCGCCGGTAATAATGTCATAAAGGCATATTTCGGACAGCAAGATATCGCAGCATTAGATATGACGAAGACAATAGAAGAAGAGATAGTCGATGCCATACCAACAGCAGCATACGACGAGATCCGTAGCGTCTGTGGGACGATGCTCTTCACCGGCGACGACGTCAAAAAGACGATAAGTATATTGTCGGGAGGAGAACGAAGCCGCGTCCTTCTTGCAAAGATAATGCTTACACCGGCAAACGTCCTTATCCTCGATGAGCCGACACATCACCTCGACATCGCTTCGATAGAAGCCCTGATGGACGCTATAGAACGTTTTCCAGGTACCGTAATCATGGTGTCGCACGACGAAGCGATACTTCATAGATTCAAAGCCAATAAGATAGTGATATGCAATAAAAGCCGTCAGCAGACGTTCCTAGGAGATTACAGCACCTTCCTAGATAAAATAGGGTGGGATGACGACGCCACAAAGACAAAAACTTTCGACGGTAAAAAGGTCAGCGCCAAAGAAGAAAGACGCCTCCGTGCAGAAATCCTCGCAGCAAGAAATCTTAAGCTTCGCCCTATAAAAAAACGTATGGAAGTCGTTGAAGCGCGAATAACAGCTCTTGAGGAAGAAAAGCAGTCACTTGAAATTATGTTGGTCAACGTTGCGCAAGAGAATGGTGACGATATGGGGCATTTGACGCGTAAGCATGGGCTGGTAAATAAAGAGATAGAAACTTTTTATTCCCAGCTTGACGATCTTATGTGTAGAAAAGAAGAAATCGAAAAAACAATGAATACCTAAAGAGAAAAAACAATGAATGTCATGGAATCACTGAGAGCTTCAGTAAATGAACTCAATCAAAAAAATGGTCTTTTAGATATAGTAGAAGCGATAGATGCACCGAGAGGTCAATGTAGTGTTAGATACAACCCTATATACAACTTATTCTCAGGGCATAAAGATCTATGGAAGCAGATAGTAACAAAGAAAGGTCATGCCCACTTCAAAAACAGGTTTACGGGTATCTCCATAGGATTCCAATCTCATGGTAATGGTAATTCTATCCCTTCTACACAAGCAAAAACAATGGCTGACCAGCTTAAAGAACATATAAATTTACTCGCCACAAAAATATTTGAATGTGAAGTGGAAACGCTGAAAAGCGGAAAGGTCGATTTTGAGCTTGTAGAGCAGCGTTATCGAGAACAACACTCTTCAGAAAAGGTGTCACCGAAAAACAAAAAGGTGGAACAAATCTCAAAACACAGGCCAGGAAAAAAAAGACGTCGATAGAAACATAGACAACAAAAGACGAGAAAGAAAAACACGACCTCGAAAATATGATGGTATCGGCAGCGCAGCAAGCCACAGGAGACATGCAAACCCTTACGCGCAAGCACGGCACCATACATAAAAATATCGAAGCGCTATACAACGAACTCCACGATCTTATCGAAGAACAAGAAACTATAGAAAAACTATAGAGAAAAGCCTTTTATTTCATCGTTGACCTTCTCTAAAAGAGCATCTTTTGCATCTTCTAGAAGCTTCTTGGCTTCTGGAGAGTTCTTGTCGAGATATTTTAGGATATATTCCGCGAGATCGACAGCTTCTTGATATTGCTCTGTGTCATAGAAATATTCTGCTTGCTCGAGAAGATAGTCTACCTTAACTTCAACGGTTTCTAGCGTCTTTGCTTTGTCAATAGCAGCAGAACTCGTTGCTACGTCACCTTTGGCATCACAGCCCGATAAGATAAAAGCAAAAGATATTAATATAGCGCCTATTATAATTTTTTTCATGGCATACTCCAATAGTATATGGTTTTAGAACAGCATTTTTTAGAATATACTTCGCAGAAAAAATGTCAAACTTTATTTCAATGCCTTACTAAAAGCTATACGCTATAAGAATTATTCGTCGATGAGACTTTCAAGGGTGCCGCCAGCCTTCTTGTTCTTATAAACAATGCGCGTGACATTGTAGATAATAAGTACGACAAGGATAGGATAGCATACGCGCAACACCGGCGCTGTAACAGACGTTATACCGCTGAGGCCGAAGAGCGACATCACAAACGTCGCAATCAAGGTGATGTCGATGGAGATGACGTTATTACGCTTTCCGAACGATTTTATGGCATATACCTTGAGGAAGTCGGCATAGACGATAACGATAGCAACGGCAGTGGTGAAACACGCCAAAACGATCGCTATAGAAGATATTATGCCGAGATGTGTCCCAAGTGTTGCCTTGGCAATAGTAGCAAGAAGCTGCTCTTTAGGGACGCCGACGAGGGCGCCGCTGTTTACAGAAGCAAGATATATAAGGCCGGAATATACCGCACCGATAAGGCTTATGCCTATGAGGCTCGCGCGTAATGCCAAACTCAACGACGCCGAATGGTTGACGTTGTTGCGCTTGAGCAAAGAAATAATAGACGCCGCAAAAAATAGCGAAGCTATAAGGTCCATGGTATTATATCCTTCACGGATGCCAAAAAAGACGTGAGATGCTACGCCGGCATTAACATCACCTTCGGTGACGACACCGCCGAAAATACCTTTTATTATTATTATAGCAAGGCACGTCAAAAGCATAGGCGTCAAGACATACCCCAATATAGGTATTATCCTGCTTCTATGGTGTACGACGAGGAAGACAAGGAGACAAAAGACAGAACTAAAGACCCACACCGGCGGAAGCCATGTGTATGGCTGTAGGCTTGCATAGCTGAGTGCTATACATCGCGGTGCAGAACCTAACGGTATCCATATGGTAAGAAGTAGCGCCGTCAGCAAAAAGCCACCGTATTTCCCCAAAGTTTCGAAGAAACGCTTGTAGTCGCCATGGAAGATCACCATAGCAATGACGCCCAAAAATGGAGCGAGGACTCCTGTCAAGATGAAGCCAATAGTAGCAGGAAACCACATGCTCTGCGCCTCATTCCCGATAAATAGCGGGAAAATAAGGTTGCCAGACCCAAAAAACATAGAAAAAAGTGCTAAACCGACAATAAGCGCCGATGGTTTTTTTAAGTGCATCATGATGTGTGAACCCCTTATATAAATACAAAATATTTTACTGCAGATGTCATTAAAAGTAAAGACTTTTATCAATGATCAATGATCAATGAACAATGATCAATGTCTTATTTAATCTTGAAAGAAAATGGTCTCTTTAGCATAATGACAAAGAAAAAATTTTGGAGAAAAGGTCTGATGAAGAAGCTTAAAAAATACATAATAATAACCGTTTCGGCGCTAATCATCATATCTGGAGCCCTCGCCGGCACAATATACCATTTCGTCAAAGGCGGCATAGCGCAATACTCCGGCACTGTAGAACTTCCTGGCTTGAGCGCCCCCGTCACAATAGAACGCGACAGCTACGGCATCCCCACGATAAAAGCTTCGAACCGTGCCGATATAACACGGGCGATAGGCTTCACGCACGGACAAGAACGCTTCTTCCAGATGGACCTCCTCAGAAGGAAATCGGCAGGAGAGCTTTCTGAGCTCGTCGGTAAAAAAGCCTTGCCCCTCGACAAGAAGCAGCGCTTCCATCAATTTCGCAAGCGTATGCAAAAAAACTTTGAGATGATGCCCGAAGCAGAAAGAAAAGACCTTATCGCCTATGCTGAAGGCGTCAATGCAGGCGTCAAAGCCTTGTCAAAAAAACCGTGGGAATATTATCTTCTTGGTGGAACGCCACGAGAGTGGATGCCAGAAGATAGCATGCTTGTCGGTATCGTCATGTTCCAAGAGCTGCAAGACTCGACGGGAGAATTCGACCTCTCACGAGGATATATGGAGAAGCTGTTGCCTCCGGACGTATACGAATTTTTTGTTAACAACGGCTCGGCATGGCAGGCGACATTGGACGAAAGCATCACTCCTATGAAACCGATCCCTGGCGAAGAGTCGTTCTCATACCTCTATAAAAGAGGCCTTACCGAAGAGGAACAATTCCCCGAAATAATGCCTATCGGTAGTAATAACTGGGTTATGGACGGCAGCCACACAGGAGGACAAGGCGCCATCGTCGCCTGCGACATGCACCTAAGCCACAGCGTTCCTAACGTATGGTACCGTGCACATTTTGAATATTACAACGACAAAGGCGAGGAAATCGTCGTCGATGGCGTGACATTGCCGGGAGCTCCACCGATAGTCTTAGGAAGCAATGGAAACGTTGCTTGGGGGCTTACCGCTTCGGAGATCAACGCCACCGATATCGTCATCATAGAAGAAACGGAGCCAGGATATTATAAGACACCTGACGGCGTGATGGCATATGAAAAAGATACGGAAATCATCAATATCAAAGGCGGAAAGACTGCAGAATGCGACGTCATTAACACAATATGGGGTCCCGTCCTAGACAAGACCTTCTTCGGTAAGCCTGTCGCATTGAAATGGGTCGCCCATGAACTTCTAAGTGTTAACATGAAACTCGTCCTCTTCGAAGACTGTGTGACGGCAGAAGAAGCCCTCGAAAAAAGCAAGAACGTCAGAACCCCCGCACTCAACCTCGTCGTCGGCGACAGCGAAGGCAATATAGGCTGGACACTGATAGGATACGTCCCCAAAAGAAAAGGCTACGAAGGTAATATACCTGTCTCTTTTGCCGACGGGACAGCATCATGGGAAGGATGTCTCGACGCCGAAGAATACCCCATAATATACAATCCCTCCTCAGGGATCTTGTGGACGGCGAATAACAGAACCCTTGGCAACGAATGGACAGGACTCCTCGGCGATGGCGGATATTTTAGCTCGGCACGCGCATACCAGATAAAAGATAAGCTTTTCTCTATGAAACACGCCACAGCGGCACAGATGCTTGCATTGCAGCTCGACGACGAAGCGTATTTCCTGCGACGATGGCAGGGTGTAGTCCTCGAAATTCTCGGCACCGAAGAAGCACAACGCGACCCAGTGAAACACGACCTCGAAGCCATCATAGCGCGATGGGATGGCCACGCTTCGATAGATTCTACAGCATATTTTGTCATACGAACTTTTAGAGCTAACGCAAAGAAGGCTATGCTGCAGAGAGCTTTCGCTCCGTGTATCGCTGCATGGGAAGATTTTAACAGCTATAGACTCGACTACGAAGAACCTCTATGGATGATAATAGATAACAAGCCAGAATACCTGCACGGCGCAGAATATGGCAGCTGGGATGAAGAGCTTATGGCATACCTCGATAACGTCATAAACCAATGTCGTGACGAGAAAGGAAACATCCTCTGGGATAGCAAGAAGTGGGGGAAAGTGAATAAATTGAAATTGCGCCATCCTCTGAGCGGTGCAGTGCCATTCATCGGACATTGGCTTGACTTCCCCGACGACCCAATTTCCGGCGATAGCGAGACACCAAAAGTTTCAAGCCCCACAAAAGGCGCTTCGCAGCGGATGGCTGTTGTCGTCGGTAACGAGAAGACGGCAATATTCCACCATCCATGCGGACAGAGCGGAAACCCGCTTTCGCCATATTATCGTAAAGGACATGAAGATTGGGTGCTCGGAAACCCATCGCCACTGCTCCCCGGAAAAACAGAACACAGTCTTACGTTACAGTGACCAGTGACTAGTGACCAGTGTGATAACTGATAAAGGCTCCGAACTCCGAAAGTTAGTAGATGATAAAACCCTTAACGTAAAGGAAAGTACTATGAATGTAAATTTCTCAGTGTCAACAATATGGTCTTCGCAACAGGTCACGACGGAGCAGGGAGATTCTTATGTGGAAGATGTTTTAATTGACGTTCGCACTTCTCCAAAAGTGGCGCAAGCAATCATTAATGAGTTTGGTGCTGAAGGGCTTGCTGAGCTGATGATGCAGGACAATGGCTGTGTTGGAAAAAAGCTGCTATGCAAAGCTCCCACGAAGATAAAGCAAGCGATTACCTCTAAATTGGCTGAGCTTCCTGCTTATCGACTTGCTACTGTGATGGAGCTGTGTAAAGGCTCGGTAGGAGTGGCTTTGCTAAAAACCGACTGTTCAGAAACAGCGAAAGAGATCCTTAGTAAACTAGGTGCTGAATGGCTTGCTACTTTTATGGGGCTGAATAATGGCCTTTGCGGAAGAGTGCTGATATACGCCTTCACTTATGACGCAGAACCACTGGACATGATCATCGCTAAATTAGCCGAGCTTCCTGATTATCGACTTGCTACTGTGAGGGAGCTGCGTGAAGGCTCGGTAGGAGAGGATTTGGTCAACTATGGAATAGAGCAAGCGATCGCCGCCGCTTTAGATCAGGGAGGTCGTTGAGAACACAGAGGGTTCCTTTGTCGCGGGGATTGTCAAGGTCGCGGAGACCTTGACATTGGCGCGGGAGGTGTTGACACACCTAAAGCCGCAAGACCAACACAAGGAGCATCACAAAGTATGGCAGTAGTAATAGGAAACGAAGAGACAGCAATATTACACCACCCATGTGGACAAAGCGGAAACCCACTATCACCATACTACAGAAAAGGCCACGAAGATTGGGTCCTCGGAAACCCCACCCCACTGCTCCCAGGAGAAACAGAACATACCCTCACATTGACCAGTGAACAGTGAAAAAGCAACTTTTGTCTC
>Ga0209361_1001859_pt1 | contig 12580 bp, 10 predicted proteins | sample SaaInlV_200m_DNA_3_FD_184657 | JGI IMG/M metagenome (GOLD analysis project Ga0209361, IMG submission 184657) | Marine microbial communities from expanding oxygen minimum zones in the Saanich Inlet - SI037_S4LV_200m_DNA (SPAdes) (version 2) | ecosystem: Environmental > Aquatic > Marine >... | reverse complement strand
TGATAATATGGTTAGACTGGCGCATCTCTTCAATGCGTACCAGATAGCGATCATAACAGTCCCCTGTCACCCCAACCGGAATATCAAAATCAAGCTTATCGTAAACTTCGTATGGCTCTTTGCGACGCAGATCCCACGCCACACCAGAACCACGCAACATAGGTCCAGTAAAGCCCAGCTGTTTTGCCAGATCCGCATCAACGATACCGATATCCACGGTACGTTGTTTCCAGATTCGATTATCGGTCAGCAGCGTCTCATACTCATCAACCAACGCTGGAAAACGCTCGGTGAAGTTCTCGATAAAGTCGAGTACCGAGCCATCACGCCCTACATTCTGCGCTTTAAGGTCGGCCTCACTGCGCCACTGGTTAGGCTTATGCTTTGGCATTTCATCCGGCAGGTCACGGTATACACCTCCGGGACGGTAGTAAGCGGCATGCATACGGGCACCAGAGACCGCTTCGTAGAGATCCATTAGATCCTCACGTTCACGGAAGCAGTATAAAAACACGGTCATTGCACCCACATCAAGCGCATGCGTACCCAGCCACATCAAGTGGTTGAGGATACGGGTGATCTCGTCATACATCACACGGATGTACTGAGCGCGTTCTGGTACCTCTATCCCCAGCAACTTCTCGATGGTCATCACATAGGCGTGCTCGTTACACATCATGGAGACATAATCGAGACGATCCATATAGGGGATACTCTGGTTGAACATACGCTGTTCAGCCAGTTTTTCGGTACCTCGGTGAAGCAGGCCGATATGGGGGTCGGCGCGATCAATCGTCTCACCATCCATCTCCAAGATCAGACGCAGTACACCATGCGCGGCAGGGTGCTGTGGCCCAAAATTGAGCGTAAAGTTACGGATTTCCGAGCTACTCATTCCTGAGGCAGTGGACGCATCATTAGACATAGCGGTTATCCTTACGCACAACACGAGGGGTGTTGACCCGCTCATCAATGGTGACTGGCTCGTAGATCACGCGCCCTTTAATCTCGTCATAGCGCATCTCGACATTACCCAGCATAGGGAAGTCTTTGCGCAGTGGGTGACCCACAAAGCCGTAGTCGGTCAGAATTCTTCTCAAATCTGGATGGCCGTCAAAGATGATCCCCATCAGATCAAAGGCCTCACGCTCATACCAATTAACCGACTTCCAGATCTCAATCACCGAAGGGATGACCGGAAAATCATCATCCTCTACAAAGCAGCGCACCCGCAGGCGCTCGTTCAGACGGTAGGATATCAGATGCAGCACCACTGCATAACGCTGACCAATCCAAGGTGTATTCGCCTCTTTTCCATAATCCAAGTAGTCCACGCCACAGAGATCAACCGCCTGTTCCATTTGGAACTGGGGCTTGTCTCGCAGTGCCAGACAAAATTCTAGGTAGTCGGCAGCAGCAACCTCAACGGTCAGCTCACCGTTTGCATCTGTGATAATCAGATCCAGCTCTTCAAACTGCTCTTCTAGTCGCTCTTGCAGTGTATCGTCAGTCAATGCCATGATAGTCTCTGAATCCCGTTACCGTGCAATGGTGTTGGTGCGACGAATCTTATCGTGCAGTTGCAGGATGCCGTAGATCAACGCCTCGGCAGTTGGAGGACAACCGGGCACATAGATATCGACAGGAACTACACGATCACAACCACGCACAACCGCATAAGAGTAGTGGTAGTAACCACCGCCATTGGCACAAGAGCCCATGGAGATCACCCAACGCGGTTCTGCCATCTGGTCATAGACCTTACGCAGTGCAGGGGCCATTTTATTAACCAAAGTTCCCGCAACAATCATCACATCCGATTGACGAGGACTGGGGCGAAAAATAATCCCAAAGCGGTCTAGGTCGTAACGCGCTGCTGCAGAGTGCATCATCTCTACCGCGCAACAGGCAAGCCCAAAGGTCATCGGCCACATCGAGCCGGTACGCGCCCAGTTAATCAGTTTATCGGCACTGGTGGTGACGACACCCTCTTCAAGTATCCCCTCTATTCCCATTCCAGCGCCCCTCTCTTCCACTCATAGATAAAGCCGATCACCAACACCAAGAGGAAGATTCCCATCGATGCCAGTCCAAACACTCCCACCTTGTTGAGCACCACGGCCCACGGGAAGAGAAAGGCAATCTCCAGATCAAAGATAATAAAAAGGATAGCGACCAGATAGAAGCGAACATCAAACTTCATACGAGAGTCTTCGAAGGCCTCAAAGCCGCACTCATAGGGTGAGTTCTTCTCCCGGTCCGGACGATGTTCGCCCAGCAGAAAACCGATCACAATAGGTCCTACACCGACACCGAGGCCGACTAGGATAAACAACAATACGGGCAGATAATTCTCTAACATTATTATTTTAACTTCCTGTCCATGTAACAGGTGGCCAGACTCGTTTTATTAAAGACATCCCTACTCGGACAGCCTTTCAGAAAAACTGAGTCTACCTTCCTTATCCATCCAGAGACAAATCATTTCTCTTTCCAGATCAAATAAATGGTGCCGAAGGCCGGACTTGAACCGGCACGGCTTACGCCACTACCCCCTCAAGATAGCGTGTCTACCAATTCCACCACTTCGGCAAAACTTCTCTTTACTTCGCTGCCTCTTCCGCAGGTGCGGCCGGAACAGGTATCGCCACCTCTTCCGCCTTCTCTGCAGGAGCAACAACAGGCTCTTCCAACGCTGGAGCAGGAATCCCTGCTGCAGGTGCAAGACCATCAAATAACTTCTCTTCCGTAGCCTGAGGAGTCGCCTCCTGCTGCGGTAATGCTACACGATCCACCACACTGGTGGCCGCCTCTTCGGTGTGACCGGAAAGATAGGCCAACGTGAGGCTGGTAATAAAAAATATGGTTGCCAGCGCTGCAGTGAGACGAGTCACGAAAGAACCGGAACCCTGCGCACCAAATACGGTAGCTGAAGCACCGCTACCAAATGCAGCACCCGCATCTGCGCCCTTACCATGTTGCATTAGGATCAAACCAACCATGCCAAGCGCGGCCAGTACGTGAACCAATAGAATGATGGTCTGCATTGTTATTCTTCTCTACTTTTAACTATCTACTTTTAAACCTATCCACCAGCTCGGCAGATGGTTAGGAAGTCATCAGCCTTCAGCGAAGCACCGCCAATCAGACCACCATCAATATCTTCCTGCGCCAGTAACTCCGCAGCATTACCTGCATTCATGCTACCGCCGTATTGGATACGCAGCCCTGCTGCCACACCCGCATCTTGTTTCGCCACATGTGCACGAACAAAGGCGTGAACCTCTTGCGCCTGCTCAGGAGAGGCTGTTTTACCAGTACCGATTGCCCAAACTGGCTCATAAGCCACTACAGAGTTCTTGAGCGACTCAACACCATAGGCATTGATGACCGCATCCATCTGACGTGCGCATACTTGCTCGGTCACACCCTCTTCACGCTCTTCCAGCAGCTCACCGATACAGAGAATTGGGATCAGACCAGCATCCTGCGCAGCCTTGAATTTCTCAGCCACCAGCTCATCACTCTCACCGCGACCATGACGACGCTCGGAGTGACCAACAATCGCGTACTGTGTACCAAAATCATTCAGCATCGCGCCAGAGATCTCACCCGTATAGGCACCTGAAGCGGCGTTACTAACATCTTGGGAGCCCAGCTTGATCGCTGAACCTTCGACCAATGAAGAGACTTCTGATAGGTAGATGGAGGGGGCACAGACCACAACCTCAGCGGCATTAACCTCACCCACCCCTGCCTTCAGTCCAGCAACCAACTCACGGACACTCTCCAGAGTTCCATTCATTTTCCAGTTTCCGGCAACGATTGGCTGACGCATTGAGCACTCCCTCTTGTAAATTCTTTCGTTCTTGTACAACTACACTTTTGCACTGCGCAGTTGCGAAAATTTGCAGCGGCGAATCTTAGCGGTTCACCCTCAATAAATCAATCAGAATTCGTAACTATTCATCAAACACCCACCTCTTGCATCACCACCCCAGCGAGCTCTTCTGTTAATGCATTGACTTCAGTAGCATCTTGCCCCTCCACCATCACCCGTACCAGCGGCTCAGTCCCTGAGGGACGCAGCAGAACACGACCACGCTCTCCTAAGCGCTGCTCCACATCAGCGACAGCGCGCTCAATAGTAGCAGTGCTCTTTACTTTACAGTCGCGCAGTCGCACATTAATCATCTTCTGTGGGTAGCGCTGCACCTCTGCAGTCAACTCCGCTAGGGTCTTGCCGCTCTCAACCACCTCATACAGCACCTGCAGCGCACTGACAATACCATCCCCCGTTGAGGTGCGATCCAAACAGAGCAGATGCCCTGATGACTCGCCACCAATGGTTCCATCATGCTGCTGGAGCAGTTCCAGCACATAGCGATCTCCGACCGCTGCACGCATAAAGGGGATGCTCTTTTTCTGAAATGCATGCTCCAGCCCCAGGTTGGTCATCAAGGTACCCACTATCGGACCATGTAACTCTCCGCTCTGCTGGCGAGAGATTGCGATGATATAGAGCAGTAGGTCGCCATCCACCACCGCGCCCTCTCCATCCACCATAATACAGCGGTCTCCATCGCCATCCAGCGCCACCCCCAGATCAGCACGGTACTCGCTCACCAATTTCGCCAACTTCTCTGGATAGGTAGAGCCCACTTCCAAATTAATATTAAGCCCATCCGGCTCTCGCCCAACGGTAATCACCTCGGCACCCAACTCCTCAAAAACATGAGGCGCTGTAGCGTAGGCGGCACCATTAGCGCAGTCGAGCACTAGGCGCAGTCCATTTAGAGAGAACTTCATCGGCACACTGCTCTTACAGAATTCGATATAGCGACCCGGTGCGTCATCGACACGACGTGCCTTACCCAGTTTGGACGAATCTACCGTCTGAATGGGGGCATCCAACAGTGCTTCCACCTTCTGCTCCCACGTATCGGGCAACTTCTTCCCCTCCGCAGAGAAAAATTTGAAGCCATTATCATGATAGGCGTTATGTGAGGCACTAATGACCACCCCCGCACCAGCACGCAGGGTGCGGGTGAGATAGGCTACTGCAGGGGTTGGCATTGGGCCGAGCAGACCGATATCGATCCCCGCAGCTGAGAACCCCGCCTCTAGTGCCGACTCAAACATATAACCGGAGATACGGGTATCTTTGCCGATCAGCACCATACTGTGCCCCTCTTCGGCCAATACCTTGCCAGCAGCATAGCCAAGATGCATCGCAAAATCGGGGGTGATCGGGTGATCCCCTACCCGCCCACGCACACCATCCGTCCCAAAATATTTTCTACTCATAGTCGCCAAAAATCATAATAACAGATAAATACGGAAGCATACCCACCCGCCTCACCTACAGCATCTAAGGTCAAGCTTTTCTTTCGCATAGTCAAAATGACTTTGGGGTAAATTGCGCAGGAATATCCAGACTAAAAACTTCATCACTTATTTTGGCCGCATAGAACCCTTTAGCCAGCACCTGCTCTCGAAGCCGTCCCGACATCTCAACAGCTGCAAGAATACCAAAAACCTTCTTGTCTTTATGCTCTGGAAAAAAATAGCGAAAACGCTCCATAATATTGCATAACTGATCAATCCCCTCTTCCCGAAGGTGGCTTTTTACCTCAACCACATAAACTTCATTTAATGAACTGTTGGCATAAGAGAGCACATCAATTTCAAGCTCCTCTCCCCCCTTTTTAACCCGGACACTAGGACTTACCACCTCCATCCTAAACTGATCACGCAAGATTTGCTGCATACTGGGCAGAGCCAATCCTTCAGTAAAGCTGCCAAATTTATTTGCCAAACCTCCAACCTGTCGATTAGTCTCGTTAACTCGCCTATCAGTCTCCTTCAACTGCCTGTCAGTCTCTTTCTGCGCAACCACCAGACTGGCAACCAAATCTTTTAACTCTGCATCGGTCACTCTCTATCTACTCCCCAAATGCTCATTATCACTAAACCCGTAAGCATAGCACACCACACACTGAAGCAGCTCTCATGTATGGCGCTGTTTTTGACTCCTTCCCCATTCTAAGGGGGAAGGCTGGGATGGGGGTGGGGGGGGTAGGGACAGCGCACATAATCAAACACTTAACCCCCTCCCTAGCCCTCCCCCTGATAGGAGGAGGGGACTTAAAAGCCATAATGAAAACTGCTGCACACACTGAGAGCTTAAATCACATTACTATAAACAAAACTATCTGCCACAACCTGATCAAAAGTGGCAATCCAGTCTACATCCATATTACCACTCACCGCATCTGCACCATCCTGTAGGCGTACCGAGTAGAGTGCAGACTGGTTAGCTGACGCACCACTACCATAGAGAATCACCGCAGCATCTCGGCCACCGCTATTGGTCACAGCCCCCAGCGCCGCCGCCAGAGCCGTTTCAACTGCACCACCATCAGAAACATCCAACAAATCCGTAGGGGATACAACGGCCTGTGAAACCTCGAACAGCGTTAGGGTAGAGTGGTTACCCACTACAACCGCCTGCGCCCCACTATCGACCTGATGATAGCTGGAAGAGCTAACCCCTCCACTCTGATTCCCCAATCGCAGGTCAATCACATCCTCCCCAACACCCGTGGAAAAACCACTGACCGATAGCCCCTTGTTATCCTCGGCCTGGTGCGTCATGTCATATACAACCAGTGTGTCCTGCCCCCCGGAGGTCAGGTCCATCGAATAATCAGCATCCTTGGTCGACATCGTTACCGTATCATCACCACTGAAAAACTGGTACTCCTCTACAGAGCGTTTTGCGGTAAATATTCCACTATCGGCCATCGTCAACGATGTCGTTCCCGAAGCCAGCAGTATCTTTGCATGCTGATCCACAGTAGCCGTTAAGGAGGCCCCGGAGGCGAGGTAAAAGTAGTCTACAACCGAGGTATCATCCGCCGCTATATCCCCATCTACCCCGGTTGCAATCACCTGCTGCGCAGCAGAAAAGACACCCGCCTCAATTCCCGATCCCACAATATTGCTATACAGGTCATTAATTGAATAGGAGGTGGTGCCACTATTGGAGTAACCATACAAAATTTCTGCCTGCTGTGCCGAAATATCCAGAGTTATCGTAATATTTCTCGCCTGATTCATCACAGTTCCGCCTGCCACAATGATGGAGTTGGCCGTATCCGTCACATCAAACACCACAGAGGCCGATAACGCCACCAACTGTATCGCCTCTGAAGCATCAGCAATATCACTGGCCGTGACAGACTGAGCACTCGATAGAGCGGAAAAGTCAGCCGCCAGCAGCTGAGCAATCGTGTCTTGCAACGGATAACTGGTTGCCCCGGAGTTCCCCCACGATTCCGCAACCAGTGCGTTCGCTACACTGACCCCGTTATCACTGACCTCAACCGTAGTCGCACCGTCCACTACTGTGGAGTTGGCTGCCTGCAGGTTTGTAAATGTATCCCTTAATCCATAACTGCCTGTAGTCCGCCCCGCTGCCTCTGCTACTGTTGCAATGGTATCAATCAGCTGAACATCCGTTACCTCCACACTCTGATTGCCCACAGCATCTGACACCGCATCTGCCTGTATCGTCAGCGTCAAATCCCCCTCCACCCCTGGATCTGGAGTAACAACCAGTGTGTAAACCACGACCCCGTTTCCACTGATATCGGTCCATGTCCCCTTGCTCCCGTTAACCAGCGCTATATCATCCGCACCGAAACCAGTGACGGCCTCAGAGAGGGTAAAGGTATAGAGAATATCCCCCGTTGCAGCCTCTTCCCCCTGATCATTACTCACTGTGATCACCGGCTTTTGGGTATCTACTGCCTGAGCATGTACGCTCGATGCCAAGTTACTGTTATCGACACCATCCACTGCCACCGCTTCGGCGACAGAGACCGAGAGATCCCCCTCAAAACCACTCTCGGGCGAAACCACCAGTGTATAGGTTGTTCCCGTACCGCTAAACTGCCCCTTCGTACCATGAGCCACGGTAACATCTTCCGCAGAGAACCCGGTTACCGTCTCTGAAAAGGTAAAGGTATAGAGAATATCACCTGATGCAGTACCCGACTGGTCATTGGTGATCACCACCGAAGGTTGTTTGGTATCCACAGCCTGAACACTGGTTGTCGCCGCCAGATTGAGGTTGCCTGCAGCGTCCGTTGCCACCGCACTATCCACGGCTACCGTTACATTGCCCTCCAGCCCGCTATCCGGGGTGACGGTCAGGGTATAGCTGTCGCCACTACCACTCAAGGTGCCCTTGCTACCATTGGTTACCGTAATATCATCTGCACTAAATCCGGTGACCTCTTCCGAGAAGCTGAAGCTATAGGTGATCGCTCCAGCCGCTGTACCACTCTGGTTGTCACCGATGGTAACCGTCGGCACCACGTTATCGACCACTTGGGTTGAGGGGATAGCGGCATTATTGCTATTGCCTGCACTATCTGTGGCTACTGCGCTGTCCACCTCAACCGTTACATCACCTTCGAGCCCACTATCCGGGGTGACGATCAGGGTGTAGCTATCACCACTACCACTAAAAGTACCCTTACTGCCGTTAGTGACCGTAACATCCTCAGCACTGAAACCATCCATCGACTCCGAAAAACTGAAGGTGTAGGTGATTGGCCCGGTGGCAATGCCACTCTGATTATCACTAATTGTCACTGTCGGCACTACATTATCGACTACCTGGGTTGAGGTGGTAGCAGCACTATTGCTATTGCCTGCACTGTCTATCGCCACGGCACTATTCACACCCACCGTTACATCACCCTCCAACCCACTGTCTGGGGTTACGACTAGGGTATAACTGTCGCCACTACCACTAAAAGCACCCTTGGTACCCTTAGTAACCGTAATATCACCCACAGTAAAGCCCGTGACTGACTCCGAAAAGCTGAAGGTGTAGGTAATATCCCCTGTTGCAGTACCACTCTGATTATCACTAATAGTCACGGTCGGCAATACATTGTCTACTGCCTGAACTGAAGGGGTGGCGGCGCTGTTGCCGTTGCCCGCACTGTCTGTGGCTACTGCGCTGTCCACTGCTACCGTTACATTGCCCTCCAGCCCGTTATCCGAGGTCACCTCCAGCGTATAGCTATCCCCACTACCACTGAAGGCACCTTTGCTACCATTGGTTACGGTAATATCATCGGCAGTAAAGCCAGTGACCTCTTCAGAAAAACTGAAGCTATAGGTGATATCTCCTGTAGCCGTTCCACTCTGGTTATCGCTGATCGTTACAGCAGGCTTTCGTGTATCACACGTCTGAGTATCTGCTGCAGCGTAGTTTCCATTTGTGTCACTATCTTCAGCAACATCTGCTGCCACCGAGAGCGTAAGGTCACCCTCAAAATTACTATCGGGTGTAACAGGGAGCGTATAACTGGCCCCTGATCCACTCAATGTTCCCTTGCTACCATTAACCACAACAATATCCTCTACTGCAAACCCTGTAACCGATTCAGTAAATTCAAAGCTGTAGTTGATCACCCCAGTCGCCACACCGCTCTGGTCATTGGTAATGGAGAGTCCTGGAACAGTCATATCCACAGATTGGGTATGCGTTGTCGCTGCAATATTTCCATTCCCCCATTGATCCTCAGCTACAGCAGCATCTACATCTACCGTAACATTCCCTGTGAATCCCTCCGTCGGGGTGATTACCATAGAGTAGCTGGTCCCACTCCCGGACAGCGCACCTTTATCTCCATTCGTGACCACTACCTCATCTGCACTAAAGTCAGTTACAGCCTCCGAGAAGGTGAAGGTATAAACAATTTCCCCCGAGGCTACTGCCCCCTGATTATTGGTAATCACAAGAGACGGTAGTTGGGTATCTACTGCCTGAGTGGTGGGGGTGGCGGCACTGTTACTGTTTCCGGCAGTATCGGTGGCGACTGCACTATCCACGGCTACCGTTACGTTGCCCTCCAGGCCACTGTCTGGGGTGACGGTGAGGGTGTAGCTGTCTCCACTGCCGCTGAGGGTACCCTTGGTGCCATTAGTGACATTGATGTCACTGGCACTGAAATCAATTACGGTTTCCGAAAAGGTGAAGGTGTAGAGAATATTACCGGTGGCAGTACCACTCTGGTTGTCGCTGATAGTGACGCTGGGCGCTACGTTATCCACAGCCTGAACCGAGGTGGTGGCAGCACTATTACTGTTACCTACACTGTCGGTGGCAACTGCACTATCCACGGCGACCGTTACGTTGCCCTCCAGACCACTATCCGGGGTGACGGTGAGGGTGTAGCTCTCTCCGCTTCCACTGAGAGTACCCTTGATACCGTTGGTTACCGTGATGTCATCCACGGTAAAGCCGGTCACGGTCTCGCTAAAGCTGAAGCTGTAGGTGATCGCTCCGGTGGCGGTGCCACTCTGGTTGTCACTGATGGTGAGGGTGGGCACTACGTTATCTACCTTCTGGGTTGCTGTGGTCGCTGCTTGGTTCTCGTTACCGAAGCCATCTACAGCCACTCCCTCAGCAATGTCCAGCGTAACCTCTCCCTCCAAACCCGCATTGGGTTGTACCACCAAAGTATAACTGTCTCCACTGCCTGCAAAATCCCCTTTAGTGCCACCTGCAACCTGCACATCTGCTGCGGTAAATCCGGTTACAGGCTTGGAGAAGGTGATGGTATAGAGAATATCTCCGGTGGCGACTCCCGGCTGGTTATCCACCACAGAGACCGTGGGTGAGATCACCTCTTCTACCTGCTGTTCCACCCGCTGTAACAACCCCGATACTGTATTGGCGGCCTGCGTTGCACCACTGATCAACTGCGTCTGCCCCGTCGTGGAGAGGGTCAGTTCAGCACCGCTATCACTGATCTCTGCAACCAGATCATCAATGGTCTGCTGCATATCTCCACCATTATTATCATCCTGTCCAGAGAGCGCTGCCAGCGCATCCCCATACTGTTTAGCTGCAGTATCGGTGCTACTGCTATAGTCACTGCTATTGACTGCCAGCGTTTGGGTGGTGTGAAGATCTTCCACCCCAAACAGATCGGCAACCTGCTGGTTAAACCGCCCCACTTCTGTAGTAGTTAACGGAGCAGCGAGTGCCCCCTGATAAGAGACCCCCGCAACCTCAGCAGCAATGGTGGTGAGGGGGTTAACATTGAGGCTAGTCACCCCACTCCCTGCAACACCCACCGCCATCAGATTGACGTTAACATCCTTCAGCTGACCCGTGCTCTCATCCAGAAAGTCCCCCCCACTACTCTGATCCACCGCCTTCAGTATCACCACCCCGGTATAGCTGCCAACAGATGCGGAGAAGTGGCCATTCTGGTCCACTGTCGCTGTAGTCAACAACGTAGTGCTATCCGCCTGATAGACCTGTACAGTAATACCATGCCCCTGCTGCAACGGACCGGCGACTACATCTCCCTCAATGGTGTAGTTGGTAACCGCAGTCGTCGCTGCTGTATTCCCCCCCCATAAACCGGAAAGGGCAACGGTAACCTTTGTCCCCCCTAAAAAAGCAGGTGAGGCACTCACACCCGCTTCCTGCAGCAGTTCCACTCCACTTTGACTGGCAGCATCCATTACACCAGAGAAGTCCTCCTCTGTAGAGAGTAGCAGAGTACCCCGCTCTTCAACCTGCAGATGGGGCTGTAACGCCTGCTCCAGATCCGGGTCGATGGTAGTTGTTTCCGGCAGACTGATGCGTGGCGGTTCACCATCTCGGTTCTGGCCGAAAAAGTCCTGTAGCAGCAACTCTCCACCTTCAAACTGAAGCAGCAGATCCTGCCCAGCTTGGGTGAGCTGGAGCTGTTCTTGCAACGGCTTCCAGAACGCTCCCTTCATCTGGTAGAGGCCATAGTCCGCCGCAGACTGGGCAGTCACCGCCGTCTTCCCCTGTTGCGCCAAGGGCCATACCGAGTCGGTACGGGTATCAATCAGGTAACGCTCCATCACTTATTCCTCGATATCACACTGCATTGACCTTCACCTCTCTTCTCAATTATTGCATCAACCTTATCCTCTTTATCGTTCATGCCCTCCCCCCTTTGTAAAGAGGGGGAGAGGAACAGAAGAGTAAAGAGGGTTTTCTATGAAGAAGAGCCGATGATGTTGTAGGGGATAAAGCTGTCGGCTTCTACACCGTCATCAAAGTAGGCCAGCAGGTCTACTGTCATGTTGCCGGTAACTGCATCTGCTCCATTAGCAAGCGACACTGAATAGGCGGCTGCATCGCCACCTGTAGCACCCGCACCATATAGAATGGCTACAGCAGCGTTAGACAAGCCGCTGCCACCTGAGTTAACTGTACCCAGTGCTGTTGCCAGAGCAGCTTCTACTAAACCATCATTAGCAACATCAAGCAGGTTAGTCACCACAGCCACATCACTGCTGATTTCAAATACAGTCAGATTTGCATCATTGGTTACAGTAACATCTGTTCCCATATCACGAACCACTTTATAGTGAGGCGCTCACGGCGGATCTTTACTAACAACATCCCCTAATAAAAAACAAAAAGATACCCCTGAGTTCTGGTAATTCAATCCACTTTGAGGTATAAACTGCTCCATAAAACAATAACGAGAGAGCCGTTGAAATA
>Ga0209361_1001839_pt1 | contig 12714 bp, 12 predicted proteins | sample SaaInlV_200m_DNA_3_FD_184657 | JGI IMG/M metagenome (GOLD analysis project Ga0209361, IMG submission 184657) | Marine microbial communities from expanding oxygen minimum zones in the Saanich Inlet - SI037_S4LV_200m_DNA (SPAdes) (version 2) | ecosystem: Environmental > Aquatic > Marine >... | reverse complement strand
TCTCCTCGTAAACCTTCAAGGATGATTCTGATTTTCTCTTCGGCTGAGTACTGCTTACGGGTGTTTCTTTTGATCGCTTTTACTCGTCTCTCTACTTCTGACTTTGGGCTCATTATTGGCTCCTTTTTCGGGTTGTTAGCCGCCCAAAGTATCTCTTATTTATTTAGATCAAATGAACCGAATTGGTCTGACTCCACACAGACTGGAGGATAAACAATTGGAAAAATAGTAAGAGACAGAGTCCTCAGGAAGTCGAGCTTTGGAAAGAGATTCTTAATCTTTATGAAAGTGTGGGGCCAGTATTATTGGCTAAACCGCCATACGTTCAATTAGCGGGTCATAAAAAGGCCGATTTATTGGCTTTGCGTGAAAGGAAGTCTATCAGTCCAAACCAGCCCAAAAGCAGAAACCCAAAGTGGAAACCTCGCCGGAAGAAGAATAAGAGGAAGAAGAGCCACAATATCTATTCTTCTAACCCTAAACGCTCATACACGGTTTAAATCTATGGAAAAGCTAAAGGAAAGAGTTGTTAAAAACACTCTGGAGAATATTCCGGGTAGGGCCATTTACCAAACACCGGAAAGAATGGGGGAGGTGCTACCTGACAAGAGAAAGTGGCTAAATAAAGAAAAACCTGAACCTGGTGATATTGTCAAAGCCCAGGTGGAGAAATTCCGTGAAATCTATCGCATTTTGCGGAGTGAGTTATACGATCCAGGAAGGAGCGGTGATTCATCAATCATCGCTCCGGACACCTTCCCAGAGGGAAATACAATTGAAAGCCATTTGTTAAATTGGTTTCCACAGGAATATACCAAGCATATTCAATTTGCATGCTACATAGAGGAATTTGTTAACACTTTTCCAGCGGATCCAATTCGAAGCTGGATTACCGTCTCCACAGAAGAAGTTAGAAATCTGATTGGGAATGCCTTTAATAATGGGCTGGACCGGTATGAGGTTCAAACATTTCTGGGTACATATTTATGGTCTATTACCGGAGAAGAACACACCCTTGATGGTGTGAAGGGAAGGTTGATTCAGAGTTATACGATCTCAAAAATCTATGATACATTTAGAGTAAGTGCTGATAAAGTTCGGGAGATATGGTCCAAGTATGGAATCTCGTTCGAGGAGTACAGAATTCCGTTTTCAAATACATGGGAAACGCAGTCAGAAGTCTTCATCCCGCACAAAAATATAATCTTCCAAATGACAAAAGTAGAATCAGCCCCAGTCTCCAGAATAGCTAAGGTTAGGAGAGATACAAAATTCAAACTACAAGTTCCTGAGAATCTCTCAGCAAAACTAACCGGTTACTTTTTCCATTACCCTGTTGACGCAGAAGGTATTTTCAATCCAATAGTTCCCCTGATATTTGATAATGAGAAGACTTTGACAATACCGCTAGTCCATAAAGTTGTTCCAATGGTAATTGCAGCATTGTTCCCCGTCGCGGAATTGATAGGCTTGCTGGGACATCTTAAGGCGAATAGCCGGGCTAGTATCATCAAGACGATATTTAAAAATGCCCAAGAGGGCATATACGGACTTAATGAAACTCTTAGGCAGTTTAACAAAGAGCAGCATGACATTAGACTTAATCATCTTGATAACCGAGATACATTCCTCAGACTGATGACAGGGTTATCAGTAAAGGGGGTGAATGTAGATATCGTTGGCTTAGAGAACCTGGTTGTAGCAAAATTAGCTAAGAAACATAAGCAAAGGTCAATGATGGATACTAAGCGGAAGAAGATCTTAAAGCTGGTATCCAGAAGCGGTGGAAAACTATTCTCTCAGTATCATATTAAATCAAGAACAGAGAGAGTTTACACTCGCCATTACAATATTCAAGGTTTACCAAAGATCTTTCATTCCGCAATTATTCCAGAGCCAAATCAACAAATTGTTTACTTCGATGTAATTGCAAATGATCTATCAATGTTATTCAACATGGTTAACGATCTGCGGGGGTTGGATGTGTTAATCAATGGAGGAGATCCTTATAAGGAGATTTCCGTGAAAGCATTCGGAGATGATAAGCAGCGAGATCGTGTAAAGATGTTCGTCAGCCCCCACCTGTACGGCGCTGCGGATTCAACAATCGTTGAGGACTCGGAAGGGAAACTAAATCTACAAGACATCATAGTCTTAAAAAGAGCTCTCAAAACATTATATCCGGTCTCCATGGATTGGCTTAAGGGGGTGAGAAAAGCTGCAGGGAAGGGTCTGATTCCCAGCGAGTATAACCTCATCGACGGAGTTTACATCCCGATTCCACTAGAAATAGGTTCAACGGTTGGTCCGGCTATGCTCATCCAACGATATGGAGCAATACTATTCAGAGCAATCATCTGCGGCCTTGCTGGAATTGGGTATTCACCCAGTGTATTTGTTCATGATTCGCTAATATTGCAAGTATCCAGTTCTGTTCCTATGGAAGAGCATATTGCTGAGATCAAGACCCAGATCAACATCGTCAGGCGCTCACTGGGGTTAAGAGCGCTATCAATGATGGTTGGTCATGGTAGCACCTGGGAGGCTGCTGATATGGCGTCAGAGCGACGATGCTTTCACGATTGATCACTGCTGTAATATGTGACAGTAATTGCTGTTGGCATGTTTATGTCAATTTAAGGGGGGACTGATAACCATAGAGAGCAGAGCCCAGGGACCCGTGTGCCCGGTAGGGTGCATGGGTGGGCAATAGCGAGTTGGTTATCTAAGAATGCCAGGAGTTGTCATTGCAGTCTTGAATGGAAGTCGAGCTAGGGGCATCTGGCGGATTCGGATAGCATAGTCGATGTTCATGCTGTTCAACCTTTAGACATCGTTATCGATAAGCTGGGCCAATGAATTAGATCAAACAAGTAGACCTGTAAACCTTGTCGCAAATTCGCGACAGCCTATGATTCAGATTCCCTATTAGGGGTTTGAATTATTTATTATTTATATCTGAAATCGCTATATAGGAATCAAAAGCTTAGATATCCTGCACCGGAGATAGGTAGAGTAAAGTAAGCTCTGGGCTTTGTCTCGAGGCCCCCTGCCTTCATACTTCAACCCAAATGCCTCAGTGTAATCATCACGGTTACGCTGGGGCATTTTCATTTAAATAACCAATCACAACAAGGAGTAATCATGATTACACCCATTAACCGTCAGTCCGGGCGGCAAGCAACACCTGTATCATCAATAACAACAAAAAGGAGATCACAAATGTACACAACTGTTTTACACCAGCTCTTCCCAAGAGTAGAAATCGAAACCTATAAGGCTGACGGCGATCATGCTCAGCACCTAATCTGGGGCGAGCGAGGAGGTAAGCCCTTGGATATCCACCCTGATTTACTTATGGACCACGTTTTATTACAAAAACACAGCTTTGTGTTCCCTAAGGCTGATCAGATTAGGCTATTCAGGGTCTGGGACGAGAATGGTTTATTTCTCACAGGTTACGACAAGTTCCTCGACGCCGTGGGAATTCAAATTGAAGCTAAGGCTGACGATGTGGCAGATACATCGAACCGGTACTTGCAACAACTACGGAGGGGGAACGCTGCTGCCGAGCCCTGGACAAGGATAGCTTTACTAAAGATGTGGAAGGCACTGAGGGGTGTCTCTATAGGCGCTGGAGCCAATAAAGAGATTATTGAAGCCAATACTTATGGCCAACTACTCCCTGAATATAGCATCGACTTAGAAGCGTTGATAGATTCCGCCTCGAAAACCATCACCAAAGCAGCGAAATATATTGGGCGCTTACTTCGCCCATTTAGATACTATTCAATGGGAATACCTTCTATCGAAGTACGTAGTCTCCCAGTCGATGCATTTATCGATGGCTGGACTGCATCAGTTGACCTGACCTATTGTTCAGAGGTGCTGGGTGTTCCCAGTTTGAGCGTGGGTGATCGCTTAGAAATTACTGCCATTACCGAACAAGGCTTACTTAAGGGACACGGTTCGGTAGGAGATCATACCCATACCAATGTTATTCTGTATGGAGAACAGTACAAAAGCATCGTTAGAAGCACTGGGTTGGAATGGTTCGCAGTTAATCCATTGCACGGATCCGAAGATGCTTTCCTTGATATCCAAACTTTGGTGAATCTCGGCAAACATGTATTCCCAGCGGTGAATCTGCAAAAGTGGATATCGGATACGATTATCACGGCAGTTATAAAGACCAGAGATACTGATCTTCCTGCATTGCTAAAAGATACCGCTGCAATCATGAAAGATCCGACCAGAATCAATTCAGATAAATGGAGCCTTAGAAGAATGGCCATGCATGACTTAATGGCACTTCTCCCCGTGATGGTGAGACGAACCTACTCATTTCACCGGAGTGGTATACGGAAGCTTAATAACCTACGAATTCGGATACCAGGAGCAATTCGACGTTACATAACCCCAGACCTGAGTAATACTGTCAAGCCCGGTTCAATTCTGATAAAGGGGCAGTCATTTTACATAGCCAAGGATGATGCAGTGTGGCTACATCGGTTGATGGGAGGTTCCGACTCCGACGATTCATTTGTTTTAATACCAATTACCCAATCAAGGGTGTTGATGTACAGAAATCCAAATCAGTTGGGGGAATGGTCAGTTATGAATGTTCAGGAGACTGATCATGAATTTGAGGAAGTGAATGATATCCAGTTGCCACTGGCTCAGAGATATAATATCAAATCTGAAGACGACACCGCAGACAAGATAATGGAAACGGTTTCATCCTTTTGGGCGCACATCGCTGATTCAGATGTTAAAGTTGACAATGTCCTTTTACCGAGAATTCCAGAGCGCTATCGCGACGATGTAAACGGCAAGGTTGGCTGGCTTTCAAAGCTATTTACATATGCCGATGAGAATCTAAAGTTGGCAGATGAAGCCATTACACAGTATTCCCGTGAAATGTCAATCCCTGAGCAACTAATAACAGCACCAAGATCAGTATACTATGAGACGGCTAAAGAGATGCGCAGTAAATATGGTCATGGATTGCGTAAAGCTCGTCACCAAAACGAAGAGCTAATCAAAAGTGATTCAACAGATCGGTTTGATGCTGATGCTGATCTTCAAGTGAGGATTGATAAAGTTCATGGTCATATCCGTGGGATATTAAACGGTTATGACGCAGACGCTCAGAAGCTGATTATTCGGGACTTGATGCGCATTTGTTACCTCGAATTACCTGGGACAATTGTTGGTGAATCAGGCTATGAACTCACACAATCTAATGATGGAGTACTCGGAATCCCTAGTAGCCCAAGTGGTAGAAGTAGGGGTAGCTGGGATATAATGATTGATCTTCTCGTAGAACAGGGTTTCGGCCGAGAATTAGTGCTCGAGGATGATATTCTCACGTTTCATCCATACGATACCCCGCGAAACTATACTTCAGTTGGTATGGCTATTCGGGTGATCGGTGGTTGGCGCAGTGTGGCCAATGAGAATGATGATCTTCAGAAAGCGGAAGATGTCTTAATTGCTAGAGCATACCACAAAACCAAACATGCGATAACAGTAGAAATCCAGGCCAACCTGGTCATTCTTGATGGTGCTGAATTCGGACGGATTGTGAGCAAACCACATGTTTCTGACGGGAAGTATCAAATTGTTAACGCGGGTAGACCCGGAAAATCTCAAGTCCTTCATATTGCAGAATGCTAAGCCAGTGACAATTACTGTCACTTAATATTTTAATCCAAACGTTCTAAATCCTCCCTCCCCAACGTAGCTAACACATCGCTGCATGCCTGCCGGCACTCCGCTTCCAGAAACTTGGAGCAATCAAGCTCAAGATCCAGGAAATCCTGGAAACACATAACCAAACCAAGAAAGGAGTCTACCATGACTCAAGAATTGTTAATGCACACAGCCGGTGGCGACTATTGCACACTGGATGATTTACGTAATATCCCATTGCCGGAGGAGACGCCGACATACAAACCAGTTAGTCATTTTGACCTGGCTAAGAACCTCGCGGAAGTGTCGGGAACCTTGCTTAGAGACTACGAACTCGAACGCTCACAGTACGGGCTAGCAAGAGATGGATCTCAGCTTTTCGGCGTTCATACCTATCGCAATGGATCGGACTCTATGGGACTGAGTATAGGTTTCCGCAACAGCTATGACAAGAGCATGAGTGTCGGTATTGCAATAGGTGCCAGCGTCTTCGTATGTGATAACCTCGCTCTCACAGGTGAAATCGCCATTGCCAGGAAACACACAGCTAATGTCTGGCAGGACCTGGAAGAACTGACCATAACAACCATCTATCGCTCACAGCACAACTTCCACAAGATCGTTGAGGACGCGCAAATCATGCAGGGACAACACCTTAGCGACGATGATGCGTATCGTCTCACAGGACTTCTATATGGTCACGGGATCATATCTCCAAGACAGATCCCCATCGTCAAGAAGGAATGGTTGACACCATCCCACGATGAGTTCGAGGATCGTAATGTCTGGAATTTCTATCAAGCTGTCACTGAAGCACTCAAGGGCAGCCCACCCAACAAGATAATGGAACGGCACATTGCACTTCATCAGCTTCTCTCACCAGGAAAGGGTTGCTCATGGAAGCTATAGCAATGACCCAAACGGTTTCTACCAGTGAGATTATTGAATCTGAGACAGGATTCCTGGTAGGCGTTGACTACGGTGACAACGCGGTGGAGGTGCTGCGTACGGAATCTGGACTACAGTGCCATTGCTTTATTGCTCAAGTATCACATGATGACTGTGAGCATATACGAGCCGTCCGGGATTATCTAGCATCGATACCGATGTCTGAGGATAGACCCATGCTCAGCCAGGCCGACGCCGACTATTATCTCTCAAAGCTGGGTGAGTTGGATAACACCATGGCTGCAAATAATGAGAGTGCCAATACTCAGATCAAGCGCATCAAGCTCTGGCTGGAAATGGAGAATATGAAGATACAAGACAAGAAGGACTATTACATCCTTGCCATGGACAACTGGATGCACCTCATGGAGCTATCAACCAAAGTATTGGTTGCTGGCACCCTGAAAGTCCGCGCTCAGCAACCTGAAATCGTCGTTAATGATGAAGATGCAGTTCTGAAGGATGGTCGCTTCACCCGGACTATCCCTGAGAAGCAGGCGATCGATAAGGCTGCCTTGCGGAAGCATGTTCTAGACACGGGAGAGGAGCTGGAGGGAATCCAGGTGATACTCAAGCAGCATAAGTTCAGTTACAAGCTGAATCCCGGAGGTTCCTCGTGAATATCTCAAGTATCAGTGACACAGAAATCCTCAACGAGTATGTGCGCCGCTTTACGATCCCCGCCGGTGAATCGATTCGATCTGCACGGGCTGCAGCTGATCACTTTAGGGCGTATTTCGCCACTGCTTCTAAACGAGAGAAGTTCGTGTGCTGTTTCCTGAATGGACAGCACCAGATACTCGCAACGGAGATCCTTTTTGAGGGCAGTCTTACAACGAGTGCTGTCTATCCTCGAGAGGTTGTCCAGAGGGTACTGGACCTCGGAGCCGCTGCACTACTGTTGGCACACAACCACCCCAGTAGTAGCACGACTCCTAGCAGCTCAGACAAGGCTGTAACCAAGAAGCTGGTAACGGCATTGGGCTCAATTGATGTAGATGTTCTTGATCACATCATAGTGGCTGGAGCAGAGTTCTTCAGTTTCGCCGACCATAATCTGCTTTAATAATCACAATCAAAACAGGAGTTAATAATGGAAACACAAGACAGTGTTCTGGATGTCGTACATCCAGTTCAATCAACAGTAGAAAACCACCAGGCTTTATTCAGTCATGACCCTGAAAGAGCTTACAAGGAAGCGCAACGTCTGGTAAGTGTAGTAGCCAATCGCTGCACTGGGCCTGGATACCTCGTCAACATCAAGGGAAAGCAGTACCCAAAGATAGAGTGGTGGACGTCAGTTAGTGCGTCCCTTGGGCTATTTCCACGCGTCCTATACTCAAAACGTCTTGAACGTGAAGGGGAGATAGCTTATGAGGCGAAGGTTGAGGTTCATCGGAATGGTCAAATAATCGCTTCTGGGGAGGCACTTTGCAGCAGCCTTGAGGACCGCTGGCGAAATGCTGACGAATACGCCATTAAATCTATGGCCATAACCCGAGCTTCGGGTAAGGCATACCGGATACCTTTATCATTTCTGGCCGTCATGGCTGGCCTAGAAGTTACACCTGCTGAGGAAATGCCAGCAGAAGCGAACATTATTCCGCACCGGGATGGCATACGTACAGATCACAAAGAAGCTGAATTTGCCAGTGAAAAGCAGATTTCGGCTGTGAGAGGCCTGATCGAAAACGATCGGGTTTACCCCACGGAGAAACGTCAGATCAGTGGATTTCTGGAAGACGGGTTGACCAAATCCAAGGCCAAGGAGCTGCTGGACTTTTTCTATGGGATAAGTGAATACGACAAATCAGGCGGAACCTGGGTAAAAACCTCAAAAGGAAAGCTGGAAGAGAGGCGGTAAAGTAGCTCTGGAAAACGATTAAGTGGGTTCAAGGACATCTGGACCCACTTCCACCTGAGGATAGGGCGATTGGGTGTCCTTCCGCTTCCCGAATCTACCATATATAGCTAATTATCATTTCATAGCAAAACACAATAAAGTCTGAAAAACCCAAACTCAGCACCATTGGAGGTGCGTACACACTTTGTTTGGCAAGTCACCAGATAACATTTTCTTGCCTGATATCTCCAGCTACTAGGGGAAATCTTCTGCAAGCTCATCATCACTGACATATCATTCTTGACACGGGACGAACCAATGATCCCACTCATATCCCCATCGAGGGCAACTGTTAGATGAAAGGAATTTCTAACATGAGTTCAGAAAGAACCACACAGGAATGGTATACGCTGTTGGAAGCAGTCGAATATACCAGACTTAGTTCAAGCTTGCTGCGGATGGCTATTGCAGAAGGCAAATTGAAAACAACGCGGAGTAATGGCAAATCAGGGAAGCTCATTCTACACAAAACCTGGTTAGATCAGTTTTTACTGGGTGGAGCTGGTCATGAATAGCCCACAAACCTGGTTCACCACCGCCGAAGGTGCCAAGTACTTAAGTGTGAACGTACAGTCCTTTAAATCCGTTATGAAGCGGAATGGCTGTGTCGAGTTGAAAACGAGCAAAAATGGTGATCTCAGATGGCATCGTTCACAGTTGGATGCTTTTCGTATCTACAACGCCAGCAAGCCCACACTTGCACAGAAGTTCAAGTTGAAGATCCTCGATTGGGTTTTCAAGTCTCATGAGAGGTACAACTGAATAAATAGTCAATGGAGATCTACTGTGTATCACATGGGGGAGGGTGGACGCCCTCTCCCGAATCATGGAAATTGCCGAAGAGCATAGTTAATAATAGTAGTTATGGAGATTACAATGAGTAAAAATAAACCAAATGAGCCTGACGTACAAGAGGATGAGTTCGATGATGATCTGAATTCTAACTTTGATCCATTTGAAAGACATAAAGCTGAGGAAGTGAAAGCAACTGCGCCCATCGTGGATGGTAAAATCAATTATGCCAAGCGCAAGTCTTTGTCAAGTGGTCCTGGAAAAGTAACAACCACACCGCCTGGGTGGTACTACGAAACTAAGGTCATCGAACTAACTGGTATTGACTTAACCACTTTCGACTGGATGATTCGGTATTTGGCTTCTGATCACATAATTACTGGTTTGCGGAATGAGTTATTTATCAGTGACAAGTGGGTAGAATTCCACAAAATGGACCCTGACTGGGCGACCCGGCAACTGTTTAAACGATTTGTAACTGGTCCCGAGTCCAATGGTAAGAAACTCGAATATGATATGACTACCATGTTTTCGAGTTTGAAGTATGCACCATCCAAGAAGCAGATGGCAACCCTCACCACACTATTAGATAACCCCTTGATCACCCCAGTAGAGCGGTGGTTGATTGAGTTGTTTGTATCTGACGGGCGCATAACCAAAAATGAGATTACCTCTTTGTTTGATCATTTCTACGGGATGAGTGTGTGGAATGGCTCTGGATATGATCGATGGGGCCATGGAGTGCTCCATGCAAGACAACGTACCCGCAAATAAGTCACATAGAGCGCCAGGGTCAGCTGAACACTGACATAACATAATGGAGCACAAGTGGGCTACTCGCCCGCAAGAAAGTCCTAGAGACTGGAATAAACCCAAAATGGGAGGTCACTATGACCACAGAAGTAAAAACTTGGATGGATTTGACCGCAGTCAGTTCATATTCAAATCTTTCCAGCTCCTTCATTCGTAGAATGGTATCTGAGGGACGCATACGCCACACGAGATCATCATCAGAAACGAGTAAACTCCTCTTCCGTAGAGAATGGGTAGATTCGTTTTTGGAGAGCAATTCAAAGCAACCAAAACAGGACGAAGTATGATGACGTACGAAACAGAAAATCAGAAACTAGTCACAGAAAACAACCTCGATAGCCCAATTATCGACCAATTCAATCAATCAGGAGATCCACACATGAGCACAGCTATATCAGTACAAGAAAGTCCTCAACCAATAAAAAACATCCCCCCAACTAGTAATGAGATTCCGCTGGAAAGCACAGACGTACCAAGTTCAGAGGCAACCCCGACAAGTTTCACCGAGCCCAGACTTTTAAATGATGTGTGGGGAAAACTAGGAATCGGTATTCCACTTCAGATGGCGAAAGAACAATTACCACTGCGACCGGATCTGGTAGATCTCTTTACTGAGTTCGATACTCAGCATGATGACATAGTGGGTAAGTTTTATGCGGCGGACGACTTGGAGCTTTTTAAAGATCCTAAAAATGCTCACATCGTAAGTGCCATAAATCTATGTTTTCTGCCAGAAAACCTTGTGCATCTCCATGAAGCATTGGCACTCATGGAGAAGGACCGTCCCGATAACATCCCAAGTGCAGTAAAGTCACTGCAAGCCGAGTTGGTGGCAGTAATATCATTATTTCCTGACCTGCAAAAACGCTTGGGGTTCTCACCTACCAAACAGGGACTCCTGAGACTCCCGGAGGTAGCTCGGATGCTTACAATGTCTGAATCATTGGTGAGGAAACTTGCAATCGATGGTAAGATTGAGTTCACCAGATCCCAAGGAGAAACTGGACATTACCGTTTTACCCTTTCAGCGGTCCGCGAATACGTTGAATCTCGAAAGGTAAACTAGACTTACCCGTGCTGGGGGTTTTCGTCTGGGAGCCCCTGGTGCCTTACAAACAGCCTTTGAGCAGATATCCCCAACAGAGGGTAATTTTCCGTACATAAGGAAAACGTCACATGAGTAAGAGTACAATTTCTGCCACTGAGCGAATTGATTACTTAGACCTTCAGTATGCAGCATCGCGCATCGGATTATCGTCATATGGTATTGATGCCGCCAAAGAGCTGATTGGATTCCGAATCGAAACCGGAGACAATCAAGTACAGCCTGTGTTTCACAAGGACGATCTTGAACATTTTAAGAAGTCTGTATATTATCAGGTATTGTCAAAGATTGATCTGTTTACAGATTCCGATTATTCCTATAACTATGAGCCATCATTGCTTGCCGATGAGAAGTTGACGGAAGTAATCAACCGTGTCCAAGAGCAGCATCTATTGAAATCTCATAAAGAAGCCAACTGGGGCGAGTTCAAAGTCATCTCCTGCTGTAAAGACAGCGAGCTGCTTTCGTATGCGCAGGCGGCCAGTTACCTGGGTAATATCCCATTAGATGAACTTGATGAGCTGATCTTCACTGGTAAGATCTTTTCAAAACGCCTGTCCGATTCAACCGGAACTTATTGGATATTCAAAAAGGTATGGCTGGAAGAGTATAAAGCGCTCGTTTACTCCGAACCCAGACTGGAAAAGCTGATCCGGTTGGTCAAAGCCCTACGCAAAAAGAAGTAAAGTACCACCCATAGGGGAGAGTGGCGTTGCCGCTTCCTTATTTCCAAATAGCCTCTGAGCTTAACCCCGTACATATGGGGATCTACATATGCAACAACTACTTGATGCAAAAGAAATAGCTACTGCCTTGAAGGTCAGTTACAGAACAGTTCTAGATCAAATCAATCTTGGCAAACTTGAAGCATACCAGGTTGGAAACCAGTACAGGATCTCCGAATCCTCTTACCTCAAATACCTAGAATCAATCAAAGTGAAAAGGGTGGCTTTTTAGCCGCCCTTTCTTCCATAAAGGATATACTATTATGTCACGAATATATAAAAAGAATAAGTCACCGTATTATCAATATGAGTTTTATGTCAGTAGTATTAGGAAAAGAATCTCAACAGGAGTTTCGAAACGGAATTTAGCTAAACAGATTCAAGATGACTGGGACGTAAGACGAGCAAAAGGGGATTACTCATTTATGGGGAGGTCACGCAGTTCGACGAATGAAAGTACTCAAATACCAGAATATGTCACACATTACAAAGAATTTCTTGAGAGCCGTAAATCAGAAAATACTGTTGCCATCGCCGAAGGTGTATTGAAGCAATTCCAATTGTATTTAAATAAAGAGGATCTGTATTCAATCGATCAGGTAAAAGTGCCACATATCAATGGTTACATAGATTGGCTGACAGTTTCTGCCAAGACGAAGAAAAACCACTTAGGCGTAATTTCACTCATGTTCAAGCAGGCTATGCTTGAAGGTCACATAGCTCAAAATCCATGC
>Ga0209361_1001834_pt1 | contig 12731 bp, 23 predicted proteins | sample SaaInlV_200m_DNA_3_FD_184657 | JGI IMG/M metagenome (GOLD analysis project Ga0209361, IMG submission 184657) | Marine microbial communities from expanding oxygen minimum zones in the Saanich Inlet - SI037_S4LV_200m_DNA (SPAdes) (version 2) | ecosystem: Environmental > Aquatic > Marine >... | reverse complement strand
CTGGGTTAGCATTACCCGCAGATGTAGCAAAAGATAAATAAGTGGGTGGTATTTGAAGGGTAGTAGTAGCCCCATCAACTTTTAATCTAATATTTCCACTATGTCTATATTTAGCATCATCCCATGAATACCATGTAAGTCCACCTAAGTTATCATCATCTTCAACTCTTGCTTCTCCTGCTCTTTGTCTTAGAAGTCCTATACTAGGACCTCTATCATCAGACTTCATTTCAGATGCTAAGGAGAGTTCTCCTAAACTTCCAGTAGATGTTATTAATGTTCTCACATCTCTGAAAGTTCCATTATTATTATATCTTGGGTCTTTTGTTCCTATACCTACATTACCACCATTTTCAATAGTCATCTTAGTAGAAGGAGTAGCTGCTCCTGTAACTGTTTGAAATTCTAACTTACCATTATTATCTGCTCCATCTCTTGAAGCTCCAATCCCACCTAGATTATTTAATACATCTGCGTCATCTCTTATTTGAAAAAATAAACCTGAACCAAAATCATCATTCATGCTTGTAGTCTTAGTTGCTAAAAGTCTAGCACCAGCCCACATTACATCAGAAGTTACACCACTTCTTTCAAATAATGCTGTGTCTAAGAAGTCTGCTTCTTTGAAATGTAAGTATGCTTCTGGATCATCAGTTCCTATACCAACTCCATGGGTTGCTGTATCTGGTCTAAGGATAACATTCCCACCATCTGCTTGAAGTGTTACATCTGTTGTTCCAGTATTATTAATTAGAATTGGTTTAGTAGAAGTCATTTGAAATAAGCTAGTTGTATATTCTAGCTGTCCTCTTGCTGGTGTATCTGTAAAACTTAGTCTAGCTGTTTGTGAAACACCACCACCATCATCTATTCTAATTTCGTCTACAACTTCCAAAGGCACTTTAGGGTCTATTGTTCCAATTCCTACTTCTCCACCATTAAGAATAGTTAATCTTTCTGTTCCAGTATCTTGGTCATAAAATCTAAATCTTCCATCTGCGTCTAATAATTGTAATAACATCTCATGGCTTGAACTTTCAAACATAAGTCTTCCTGCGGTAGTTCCCTCTATTCTAACTATAGCTGAACCAGCCTCTTTAATATGTAAATTACTATCTGGACTATCTGTTCCAATTCCTACATTTCCATTAGATTTTAATATAACTATATCTGGTTGATAAACAGAACTTCTGAAAGTTTGCAAACTCAATACATCAGAACTTGCAACTAACTTAGCACGATTATCACTTCCCATAAAAAGATTTCCAGAATTACTTGAAGATGAAATTCCTACAAGTCCTACAACATCTAAAGTTTTACTTGGAGAACTAGTCCCAATACCTAAACGATTGTTTGTATCATCCCACCAAAAATTATTTGCGTCGGTATTAATTTTACCATTAGCATCTAAGAATAAAACTGAACCTACTTTACCATAAGAACCTTGATTTAATGCAGCCTTATCTATACCACTATAATTTGGCAATATAAAATCTCCACCTATAGCGTTGTTATTACTTGCTGGAGTAGATACAAATTGTGTTGCATTCTTTAAAATTCTATCAGTTGCATTAAGTCTACCACTACCCTTGCCACCCATTAATCTACACCCACACGCTCATCACAAGTTATCAAAGAAAGTTCTTTAACTTCTAAAGCACTGCTTCTTCCTTCTTGTTTTGTAGTTCCTGCTTCAAGTCCACTTACCACAGGGTACTTAGAATTAATAATTTTAGTGCCAATGCCACCAGTGCCTACATTTACCATAATTAAATAGAGAAAGAAAGTTTTTAAATCTTAAGGTGCAGAGGTGCTTCCGTTAAGTATACCTTGGTCTTGTAATTCTTTAATTACTGTAGCTAAAGTAGCGGCAATATTTGCAGCAGTAGTTTCAGTGCCACTTAAAGTTAAATCTTCTGTCCAATTAGTTACAGTAAATGCGCTTGTAGGGCTGTCAATAACATTTCTTCCCATTATTTCTTACCCTTAGATTTAGTTTCTTGTACTTCTACATCAGGGTATTTAGCTACTATTTCTGCAGCTCTCACTTTATCCCCGTTGCTTACATAAAAATCATATCGTTTCTTTCTATTTTCAAAAGTCATTTTAAGTTATTGTGTCAGTGATTAAGTGTACGGACTTAGGGTCTGTTAGGATACATTCTCCTTCTTCCCAAACTCTAATCTTTCTACCTATACCTTCTTCTATTTTAATTGCTGTAGCCATAGCCATAAAGGATTTCCATGTTGCACTTCTACCAGGTATCCATTGAGCTACACTATCTGTTACTGCATTTTCACTTACGAATACTGCATTACCTAATAGTTGCATTACTTCAGCTTTAAGAATTTGACTACTTGAGAAGTTTGGAATACTTGAACCTTTTACAGTTATTAAGAAGTTTATTAAGTGCTTGTGTTCGATTGAGTTCATTACGATTATAGCTTCTTTTGGATTATAACTAAAGCTTCTAATCTTTTGTTGTCCGTTTATAATATCTAATATTGGGTTTCCGTTAGTTGTATCATCCCATCCAGTACCTGTAGCTGCAGTACTATTAATTGCACTTGGGCTTTGGTCTTCTGTTATTACATTGTAAATTCTTTTATCTTTTTGATTTGCTACAGCTCTTACTAAATCTCTTACGAAAGTACCTATTACATCAGGGTCACTATCTTTAATATCTTCTTCACTAATCCATTCACTTTCTACAAACCATTTCTTTACATAAGAAGTTTGTCTAGTCCATGTCTGTCCGATAACTACTGGTAATGAACCTTCTGAAGTTTGAATTTGAGAAGCAGTAATTCCTGTAGTATCTGTGCTGTCTAAGAAACCAGCAGTCTTTTGATACCATCTCATTTCTCTTGCTTTAGTAGTAGATGATGTTACTAAATTCTTAAAAATACTATCTTCATCTGCGAAGCCTTTAGCTAGTTTGTCTATATCAATTCCTCTAATCTCTTTCTGTCCTACACCGTCTGCCATTATGCTAGATTATTACTCCTTGGTTTTAATTCATATTTGAATGTTTGTCCTACAGTAGCTGTTTCTAATGCTATACCTACAATGTTTTCTGCATTAACACCTGCAGTAGCTAATAGATTTGTTCCTGCTGGTACTGCTGTTACTAGGGCATCTCCTACTGTAATACTTCCTGAAGCCACAGCGGTAAATTGTCCACCTCTATACACAGCTAATTTTGTATTACCATCAGAAGCAATTTTCTCTTTCTTAGCAACACCTGCAACTATATCATCAGCAGCAGCTGAAGCAATAGCAGTATCAGGGTCAGTCATTTTCAATAATGTTCCCTTTTCTATTGTTGTACCATCTGCAACAGTCATAGGAACTGGTAATTCGGTTTCAATTAAAAGTACATGCTCGTTAGCCATAAATAATAAATAAAAATAAAGTATATAAATGTTTGTGTTATTCGCTACACCGATTAACTATATTGCTTCATGTGTCCATCCTTTGAACTCTCCACTTTCGGCAGTCATTTCTCTATCTTCTCTAATGCCTAAAGGAATTATACTTACGAAATCTCTAATCCATAAATATTTCTGCTTTTCACTATATTTAGGAATAGGTTTTAATTTCAACATCTTTTTTATAAATGCGAAAATTATACCTTTTAAGTCGTATGAAACAATTTTACAGTTTAGTGTATTGAGTACAGCGTCTAAGTCTTCTTTAGGAAATACATATTCATAAACTCCGAAAGGTAGAAATCTTACTTGTCCTTGAAGCCAAATCTTCTTAGTCTTCTTTCCTTTAGTCATTACCCATTGATGTTTCTGAGCTTCCATGTCTCTTAGTAATAATTCTACTTGTTCTCTCTTTCCGTAAGGTATGAATGTTAAGTGCATTATTTCTTTTCAGGCACAATTTCTTCTTCCTTAATTCTTCTATCGGCAACTTTGATTAACTCATTACTTAGCTCGATTAAGTTATTTGCATTTTCAATATCTCTTTCAGTGTTCAATTTAACTTTTGTCCAGAATACGCCTTTCTTAGTTCCTAGTTTTAGTCCTAAATCTTTTGGAGTTTTATCCATTGTACTTGCCAGCAATAACATCTTTTGCATATTGTTGTGGGGTTTCCTCAGTAGGTTCTGCTTCTGAGCCAGCTTCACTTCCACCACCTAACATCTTCTTAGCATGTATTGCTTCCATTCTATCATTTTCAGTCTTTAATATCTCTGCGGCTTTTTCCAACCTTTCTGCCGCACTGTTTGCGTTGTCAATGACAGGAGTGCTTTGATTGATATTCCTCTCTTTAGGATTTTCATTTGTAGTTCCTTGTTCCGTTCCCTCATTTGTTTTTTGTTCATCCATTGTTATTATCCTCCTTTCAGAATTGGACAGTGCTTCTCTCTCGATTGCTTTGTCCAAGTAAATCACGACTTACACCTCTAGCTTCTAGAGCTGCTATTTCTTCTTCAGTTAATCTTATTCCTGCATTTCTCTTTCTTAATGCTTCAAAGAAGAAGGTAGTTTGTTGTTGCCTTTCTTCATTTTGATTTCTTACTTCATCAAAGAATGCTTGGTCTTCAGCTCTCCTATCTAATTGAGTTTGTCTATCTTCTGCGTCTTCACTTAATTCTCTTTCCCTTCTTTCTCCTGCTAATCTATTGGAGCTATCTTCAAAGCTTTCTTCAGGGTTTTCTATTCCCTCAGATACAATAGATAGAGTTCTTTTATCTTGATTTAGTTTTACTGCAACTGCTTCAAAGTATCCCTTCAGTTGTTTTAAAACATTGGCGAAGGGTATAGCATCAAGTATACCTGGAGCCGCATTTATTATTTCTTCAGTCTCCTGTATAGCTAGTTGCATACCTTCTAAGTCTTGGTTTCTCTCTGCCGATGAGAATGCAAAACCTGTCTGTTGTACAGCTTCTTCTTTAATAAATCCTGCAAATGGATATGTTCCGATTGAAGCTAATAGAGTACCAGGGTTAGTTAAGAATTTTCCTAAGAATGAATTTGTAAGTCCTATAGATTTAGTATTGGTAGCAAACCTTGCAGCTATTGGTCTTACTGAATGGAATATTTTATTTATACCTGTATTAATTGTTCTACCTGTGAAAGCTCTTTGAGTAGTTACTGAAGTTCCTCTTGCCACTGTATCTAAAGCTGTAGCAGTTCTAGTTATTGTAGCTCTACCACCAGCACCTGCAGCAAGACTAGACCCCCCCGTTGCTAGTGCAGCTGCGGTAAGTCCTAAAGCTACAGTAGTCTTAGGTGAAGTTAAAACTTTTCCTATTTTTTCTCCAGCTTTAAATGCTAAACTTTTTTCTTTAGGTTTTGTTTGTAAATTAATAACATCACTATCATCATCTCGATCTCTTCTTCTTCTCCTTCTTCTTCGACTACTACTATCACTTTCTTGAGTATCTTCTCCTCTAAGTCTTGCAGCTTGCTCTGCTCTTTGTGATCCTTCGGGGAAGCTAAATCCTCTATCCCTTCTTAAATGAATTACGCCATTTGTCATTTTATTTTTGTTTTAATGTTTTTAGGAAATTTGGTGTCTCCATACTTAAACCTGCTATAGCAGCTATTGCCGTAAATATAAACGTTCTGAATGTTCCGTTTATTCCGTAGTGCATAGCCGCGAGTTCTAAGATGGTTAAAGCTACGATAGCCCCCACACTTACTCTCCAATCTACTTTTTTTTTATCTGTCATTATTGTCCTTCTCCTGCTGTTGTTTCTGAAGGGTCTATATTTTCTGCTCCATCTTTCTTCTGGTCACTTAATAATTCGTTTTCAAGTGAAGCAGGGAATTCTAAACTTACTACTAAATTTAGTTGTGCTAAAATTTGTTCTTCTAAGAATAATTGTTCTTCCTCTATTGTTTGCTGGAAAGCTAAGTAAGCTATTTTAACTGCAGCTTCTGTTAAGCTTCCTGTTCCCCCTACTATAATTTGAGGTACTTGTGCAGTTTGGTAGAATAAATCATTAAGCATTGTAATCCAAGGAAGTGGGTTTAATGTAGAATTAGGTGCAGTAGTTAAAGCATCTACTTCAACTGTGTCCATAGGTATATACATATTATCTCCTGAACCTCTAGCTGCATCTACTTTAGTTTTAATAGCATTAATCTTATCTGGCTTGTCTGTGTTTAATTTTATAAGTAGTAGTGGGTCTACATTTCTATGAAGTACTCTTTTCCAGTCTGTCATAGCTTCATTCTTCATTAATATTATTTCAGCTAATCTTGAAGACATAGTGTTTCCGTGAATTTCATCTCCTATTCTATTTCTTGGTAAGTAAAATATTTCTTCTATTTTAAACTTCTTAGGTTTCTTTCCTTTCACTTTAGACATTTGTTCAAAGCTTTCAAGTAAGCCATCACTTCCTGCTACATGTACCATTACTTGAGGGTCAAGAGGTTTTAGATTAATTAAATTTTCTTCATCATCTCTTATAATATGAGCGTAAGCATCTCCCCCAATTTCCTTAGTTCTATTTAAGTTTTCTAGAATTGAATTAAATGTATCTTTACCAAATCCTCTAATGCTATCTAAAATCATTGTTGTTTCCTCATCAGCAGTAAAACCTTTACCTATTGTCCATGTAGATTTAACATCCATCACAGCAGCATATTCAGGAATAGTTCTATAATATCCTAAGTATTGAGACCACTTAGCATTCCACCATCTAGTTTTCTTTTCTTCTGCGCCATCTAGTGAAGAAGTAGGAACTGCAAAATCGGTCATTGCACTACCTAAATCACTTGCAGTTGCGTTTGCTATATCTTGTTCTCCCATTTTATACACCTACGAAATTATCAGTTACCCATTTTTTATTGGTTGCGTCCCTATCTTCTTCAGGAGTTTCTAGGTCTTTAAGTACCCTATTACTTTCAGTCCTATCTCCATTGACACTATCCAACTTATTCAAAGGGCGTAGTGGGGGCATTTCCAAATTTTACAGCTCTACCTTCGAGCATGCTTAATTTATTTATATTCATTCCTTGGAAGAATATTTCTCCCAGTAACCTTCCCCATTTGTCTACTCTATTGTTTGAATTTATGAACACTTCAACTTCTTTATTAAGTATAAGGTTTTCTAACCATTTTTGAGTATTTCTTCCTGCTCGAGTATCCATCTCTGGGGCGTCAGTATCAAGAAATCTTACAGGAAAATTAAAATCACGAAAGTCTACTTCTACTCTTATAGTATCTCCATCTGTTACTTTTATTACAGTAGCAAAGAAGTCTTCGTTAATTTGTTTGTGAGGGCTATCAAAGTAAAACATTCTCATCTGTGAGTTTGTTAATTCAGGAAAGCGTTTAAAATCATGGACTGTCATTTAAGTATCACTTACCATAAATGATTTAACTTCTTGATTTCTTAGAAGGGATAATCCCCTCGCTACACTTTCTCTATAAACATTAACCATAGTCTCAGCTTCTACCCTATCTGTAAAGCCACTCATATCGTAAGTTATAATATAAATCGCTGCTAAATCTGAAGCAGTTTGATTTAATATAAATTTAACTTCATCTGTTAAACTTGCATATTGAGCTACCCAATCAAATCTAGTAACTGCATTAATTATTCCTTCTGCTTGTTTTACATAGTCACTTACTAAACTTTCATTAGTTGCTGTAGAGCTTGCATTTGCACCACCTTTATTTCTAGCGTCTGCAAGTGTACAAAGTGTACCTGCATAATCTCCACCGTTAATTTGAAACATTTTATCTTTAGTACTTTCTTCTGCCCAAGTTCCCCCAGTATCATTAGTACGCCATAAACTACCTCCAGCATAAGATGCTGAAGATTCGTCTTCTCTCCAACCTATTGTGTAAGAAGCACCTGCTCCAGGATTTACAATAAGGCAATATTGAGTACTTGCTTTTAATGCTGCATTAGTCATAGTTACATTCATCCATCTTGCAGTTTCTCCAATAGCAGCAGAAGTTCCAGTACTTATAGAAACTCCATCAGGTGTTCCATCAGGTTTAACTCCTTGTACAGAAACCAAGGCAGTATCATCCGCATCTCCACCTTTTATTTTTACATCTACACTAGAAATATTAAATGTTAAATTATCTCCTACAGTACCTATAGTAAAAGTTTGAGCGTCGAATTGAATATTACTATTAAAACTTCCATTAGTATCATCCCCAGTAGTATATTTTTCAAATGCACTTGCCATTTATCTAGTAGTAAACAAAGGGTTTTAAAGTTTTGTCTTTTACGCACCATGCTGCACGAATAAGACCCTCTACAATATGTGTGTCTTTTCCCCAAATATACATCTTTCCATTCTCCCCATATTCATATTGCACCGACTTTAAGCTTACCTTAATGTCCTCATCATTTAATAGTGTAATTTTATTCATCTCCATCATCCGAAGTAGATTGTTATATAAATCATTCTTTAATATTGTCTTCTTCGCGGTGTTTTTATTATCTATAGATTTACGCGCATTTTCGATAGATACTACTTTTCGCTTAATATCATCTTCTTCTAGTAGCTGGTCTAGTACCCCTGCGCCTACTCCTGCACTGTCAATATATACTTTTATAAAATCCCAGTCTTGGTCTAGAGATATAATCTTTCGTGTTGTTTCAGTAGTTAAATTTTGCCTTTGTACTATATTTTCTACATGAAATAATTTATCATTATCATCCCTTTCAAGAATTTCAAAAGTAGATGTATCTTTTCCGAGCCGAGCTATATCTACACCTAAGAAGTAGTCTCTCATAGGGGAGAGAGATTTCCTTCTCTTTAGTGTACAAGATTTTTTAATTAAACCGTTAGAAAAGAATTGTCTTAAATCATCTACAAACTCTCCTAAATATTCTTGAGCATATTGTGCCTTAGTCATCCATTCTTTTTCGTGGTCTAAGAATGATTGGTCTTTTCTAGGGCAGTCTTCAGATGAGACATGGAAAGGAGTGAATTTATCATCTTGGAAGCAACGATAGTAGTATCCGTCTTTTCCGTGAGGTGTGGATAATAGCCAAATATCCCCTCTAGTAATTGTAAGCATAGGTGTAACAGCTATCCACACATCTTCCGAGATAAAGGCAGCTTCATCCGCTATTAGTAAGTTTATAGTGAAACCTCTTATTCCGTATCCGCTTTCTCCTGTAGGTAAGCAGTGAATAGTAGAGCCATTTTTAAGTATTAATTTGTGCTTGGTAGGTCTATCTTTTCCCTTTTTAATCATAGTTCTGTTAGTTTCGTAGATATATGATAAGATTTTCTCGAAAAGTAGCTGAGCTTGCCTCTCTACGCTCGCAATGACCATTATATTCTGCTTTGCATGCGTTAGAGCATAATCGCCTGCTTTTATAGATATAATAGTGGATTTTCCCACCTGTCGCCCACTTCTAAGACATATATTGCCTTCCGTTTCCATTACTTGTTTCTGCCATCCGTCTAGTTCCATTTTGTGAGTATATTTCCATTAAGTCTTCTAAGTCTACTACTATTCTAAGTGGTAGAATTTTTAGCATTTTCTGTATTGTCTTTGAGTTCATAGTATTTTTGACTTACTTCTTCTAATTTATTTTTTAAATTTTCAATTCTTCTAATAATATTTAAATTGTTGTCGTATTCTTTCACTCCACGCTCAGCAAGCAGTATAGATATTCCTACTCGCACTGCGTCACTAAATTTAATTCTATGTTCGCGGCATAGTCTGTGAAACTCAGGGCTTACATTAACTGAAGTTCTTATAAGTGCTTGAGCAAATCTTTGTGCCATGATATATATGTATATACCTTAGTTTATATATTTATGTACTCAATAGTATATATATATATATATACAAAGAGTTCTCTACTCTCTCTCTCTCCCATGCATACATATATACTTTCAGAAGGAGGTATATATCAGATATATACATTTTATTAAAATATAAAAAATTTTTCTGTGAGTTCCTACATATAAGAAAAAGAAATAAACTCAATAATCGCTAAGTTATAAAAGGTGGGTGGGTGGGGTGGGTGGGGGGATTAGAGTACTAAAGGCTTATAATGAGAGTGTAGGATACACTCGATTTATATGGGTTTAGTGTGGAATTAGCCATTGAGGCAACCCACAATGGCACATCTTTCTTTTCTCCCTTTAATTCATAAAGATTAAGCACCCAACAAGGGGCTTAAGCTAGAAAAGTCAAAATCTCCGATTTTGAGAAGTAACCAAGGTATATAAGTTATTCGGTGTGGCGCATAACTCTTTATGAATTAGTGCAACACCAATGAGCAAAAAAAGAGAATAGGCGATTAAGCCTATCCCTAAAACTACAAGCTATCTTACTAAAGCTATACCAACTCTCACTCATGCCAGGATACAGCCATCTTATCCATTCTTCATTACTCATGTACCCATGCCAAAAACTTAGTTTCGCTAAAGTTTGCATTCTCTTTCTTTAAGTTCTCCATTACTTCAGACATTAATTCTTCAAACATGTCCATAGGCATTGTTTTCTTAACTTTAATCAACCAGTCAGCTATCATTCTAAAATGTTTTCTTGTCATCATTTTCTTCGTCTCCTGTTTAATTCTTTCTTATGAGGTAACCTCACAATATATTGAGGTTAGCTCTAGGCGGGGATTACGAGATTAGGCTTTTATTCTTTCCTTTGGGCTTCCAGCCTGAAAGTTTAAAATGACTAATCTTGCTACCCTTTGGGTAGTGAGTAATCCAAAAATAATAAATAAATAAAAATAAACTAAATTGTGCTTATTCAAACGCTGTTCTTGCTTGATTTACAATAGCTATACACTCTTCCATTAGTTGCGTCATCTGTGTTGCGTCGTTAGGGGCTTTAACTTTCACAAATTCACAGAATATGTCTTTCGCATAACTTACAAACATAGGCGTTATTCTACTATTGTTAGGCACTACACTTCTTGGTTCAGCTTTAACTTCTCCTGCAGTTTGACTTACTTGCGCAACTCCATTAACTCCAGTGATGTTATGAAACTCTCCGCTTTGTGTTAGTTGTAAGTTTACATTTTGACCTATTAACTTCTTTAGTTCTTTAATTGTATTAAAATCAAAACAACTCATCCAGCCTTCAGAGGTTTTAAATCTTGTATAGGCTTTGCCTGTTTTAGTTGACTTATCCTCTAATGCTTCAACTAGAAGTATTTTACTTTCCATTTAAAGTGCGTACAAGAAACCTTCTAAGAAATAATAACCATATATACTTGCATTAACCCATGCAGATATTATAGCTAGTTTTAGCCATCCACTTAATTCATTAAATTTTATCATTTTGCTCGCTCTACCTCCTTTTTGCACTCTATTAAAAGTTGATACCATTTAGTTAATAATCCAACTAACATTATCACAATCATAATCCATAATTGGTCTATTGCAGTATAATCTATGTTCATTCTGAATGTTCTCCACATTTAGAGCAAACATCACTATCTTCAATCATACTTGCATTACAGCAATTAGAACTCATTGGGCTTTCTCCTTTAAATCATCTAACTTAGTTTCAATATCACTTAATCTATCTATAATCTCTTCTATCATATCTCTATCTGCTCTACAGTTCGCACAAGTGTCGTTGTCGGTAGTCATTCTTTCATCTCCGCAATTCTTTCAATATAATCGGATAGTGTTTCATTCTTCCTACCATAGTAAGCACGCCTAAGTTTACGCCACGAGGACAATCTGAACTTAACCATCTTATGTTTAATCTTCATGGTATACTAGTAGTAAACTACCTTTATAAATGTATCTACTTATCAAATTCAGCTAACTTAGCTTCTATCTCTGCCTTCTGTGCTAGTAGTTGTTCTTTCTTATATTCTACAACTCTGTCTGGTCTAGGCGTAGCTACTCTTAAAGTCTGTTCATCTACGATTGTTTTAGTTTCTGTCATTATTAATTAAAATGGATTACACATCTTGCTAAGATACGTGTTCCAATTCCCCCTGCTGCAACGCTTTCTATAACATGCCCTACTTCTCTCCAATGATTAGCTACACTTGGGACACCTGCACTTGGTAGAGAATATCCTGCATCTGTTGGTGAACTTATTATTACATCTTGTCTTGTTGCTCCTACATTATCTTCCATAGCTACATCAGCAATTCCACTAACAACAATCCAAGCTTCTGCTCTATCAGCAACTCCACTTTCTAGAACAACTCCTATTATCTCTGCGTCAGAGGTTGCACATAATATAAAACTATCATCGTTAGCTGTGTCTGGCTTAACTATCTGTCCTTGGACTGTTGTAGCTCCTGTTTGATTTGTAAGTTTAATAGCAATCCCCCCTGTCTTAGTCATGCATATTTTTTCAGCAACACTAAGAGGTTGGGTTGGTGTTGTTGTTTGCATTCCAACAAACCCTGTTGTATCATGAATATTAAGATTTGTTCCAGCTAATCCAGCACTACCACCAACTGAAGCATAATCATTTTCAGCTGCTAAGTATGCAGACGTATCATTATCTTCAACATGTATTGCTCCTAAACTATCTGTAGATGTAAATTCAGATATTACATTATCAGTTCCAGCATTAACATTAAGTTTTTTAGTCGGAGCTGAATCTCCTATTCCTACCTTCCCATCTTTATCAATTACCATATTTTCAACTGGGTTAGCATTACCCGCAGATGTAGCAAAAGATAAATAAGTGGGTGGTATTTGAAGGGTAGTAGTAGCCCCATCAACTTTTAATCTAATATTTCCACTATGTCTATATTTAGCATCATCCCATGTATACCATGTAAGACCACCCAA
>Ga0209361_1001812_pt1 | contig 12883 bp, 14 predicted proteins | sample SaaInlV_200m_DNA_3_FD_184657 | JGI IMG/M metagenome (GOLD analysis project Ga0209361, IMG submission 184657) | Marine microbial communities from expanding oxygen minimum zones in the Saanich Inlet - SI037_S4LV_200m_DNA (SPAdes) (version 2) | ecosystem: Environmental > Aquatic > Marine >... | reverse complement strand
TGCACCAGAAATATCATTGTGTATCAAGTACAGTAGAAGACGTTGCTATGAATAGAAGTGTTTTTCAAGCACTAAATTCAGAAAGAAGGCGTCTAAATAAGTTCAATATCGCTGTAATACCTGAGAAACCAGGTGGTAGGCAGAAGATAAATCGGATATACAGTGGTCTTTCGGGTAGATTTAGTACAGGAACGGTACATTTAAGAGAAAATATGTTTGATTTAATCAATGAAATCGTTACATTTGGACCTAGAATGGCTCACGATGATACCATAGAGACTCTTTACTACGCACAAATGCACTCTTTTCCTCCTGATTTAAAGAAGAGCAAAAGAGATTTGTCGTGGTATAAACCTAAAAAGAAGGCGAAGAATTGGATAGTAGCATAATAATAATAGGAGAAATAAAATGAGCGTGTTATCAAAACGTAGAGAAAAACGCAAAAAACAAGACAAGTGGGTTTTAGGTGAAAAGTTGACTAAGGCTGGCAGAGCGAGAGGCCGTCGTAGGAAGACAATGAAAAAAGTTGAAAAAGTTTTAAAAACAGGTGGAAAAGTTACAACTCAAAGACCTGATATGAAATCTAAAGCAGCATACAAAATTGGAGCTGAACATAAAAAAGCTCTTGGTAAAAAACAAAAAATCCGTAAAGGTGCAAAAGAAGTACTTATTACAAAAGGTGGAGCTTATGCAAAGTACGGAAAAAAATCAAAAGCTGCTGGTAGTTTTCGTTCAGCGTTTAAGTCTGGATGTGCTAATGGAGCTAAGGGTTTTAGTTGGGATGGAAGAAGTTATAGTTGTGCAAAAGCAGGCCCAAAGAAAGCTGAGAAAGCTAAAAAACCTATAGTAAGAGGTGGAACTAAAGGTTCAGCTGAATATGGTAATTAATGATTAGTATTAATCAAATGAAATCTCTAATCGAGAGTACTTGTTCAATATTAGGAGATAAGTATTCAAGTCCTGAGGCTGTTGAATTGGTTTTGGCAACTGGAATTGTAGAAAGCCGATATGAATATATTAGACAAATGGGAGACGGGCCTGCTCGCTCGTTTTGGCAGGTAGAACCCGCTTCCGCTGTTGATAATCTAGCTCACTATTTAGTTCATAGAAGTAGTCTTATGCAAAAATGTGCAGAGGCTAGTCTTGTTGATTTAAAACATTGGCAGAATTATGATGAACGGGTTTGGGCTGAGATATTAGAAAAGAATATAGCGGCTGGTATTATTCATTGTAGAATAAAGTATTGGAGAGTTCCTAAGCGGATGCCAAATACAATAGAAGGTCAAGCTGATTATTGGAAAAAATATTACAATACAGAAGGCGGAGCTGGAGACCCAGAACATTTTGTTGAATCAGTTAAAAAGTATTTAAGGTAAATCAATGGCTAGAATGACAAATAAAAAGAGAGCTGAAACGAATAAACAACTTTGGGATAAAGCAAATTCATCTCATAGACAAAGGTGGCAGGTATTAAGTCAGAAAGGATATGACTTTTATTTAAACGAACAGCTTACTAAAGAAGAGACTGATTCTCTTAATGAAGCTGGAATGCCAACATTTACTATTAATAGGGTAACTCCTATTATAGAAATTATGAAGTATTTTGTTACAGCTAATAACCCTAGATGGAAAGCTGTAGGGGCTACTGGAGATGATGTAGACGCCGCTCAAGTACACTCTGATATTGCAGATTATTGTTGGTACTATTCAAATGGTAAATCAATATATAGCCAGGTTGTGCTTGATAGTCTTACTAAAGGTATTGGTTATTTCATGGTTGATGTTGATAGAGATGCTGATAGAGGAATGGGTGAGGTTCAATTTAAAAAGATTGACCCTTATGATGTATATGTAGACCCTGCTAGTAGAGATTTTTTATTTAGAGATGCTAATTTTATTTCAGTAAGGAAGAATGTATCTAAAACTCAGTTAATGAATTTATTTCCTGAGTTCGCTAATAAGATGAGAAAAGTTTCAGGTAACTCTGGTAGTATAAATTATTCACAAAGACCTTCAACAGATATGCAATCTATCCAACCTGAAGATATTACAATGGGTATAACTATCGAAGGTGAAGATGATGATATTATACCATACTACGAAACATATTCTAAAAAGAAACATGCTTATAGAAATGTATTTATAAAAGTTCTCCCATCTCCTATTGAGATGCAACAGATAAGAGAGAATGTTGACGAACAGATGGCTGAATTTCAACAAGAAGTTCAAGTTCAATTAAAAGAAAAAAGTTTAAGTATCCAACAATCTTTAGAAGCTGGAGAAATAATACCAGAGAGAGCTGAAATTGAAATAGATAGAGCTGCAAAAATGACTGAGCAGGCTATAGAAGAAAAGAAAGTACAGTTACTTTCAGAAGCTCAAGATTCAGCTACGATTATTGACCAACAAATTATGACAGAAGAAAGCTACCAAGTTATTGAAAAAGGTGGCGATATGAAAGACCAAATAGTTGAGGCTATAAAATTTTATGAGAATAGAGTTCACTTAACTTGTACTGTTGGTGATGATGTATTTTTATACGATAGAGTTCTTCCTGTTTCAGAATATCCAATAGTACCAATTCCTTATATGTATACAGGAACACCATATGCTATGAGTGCTGTATCTCCTTTAATTGGTAAACAACAGGAAATTAACAAGGCTCATCAGATTATGCTACATAATGCAAACTTAGCTTCTAATCTTAGATGGATGTATGAAGAAGGTTCTGTCCCTGAGGAAGAATGGGAACAGTATTCGTCTTCTCCTGGAGCTCTGTTAAAGTATAGACAAGGATTTGCCCCTCCTAGCCCAGTAATGCCAGCTCCTATCAATAATGCTTTCTATACGATTACTCAAGAAGGTAAGGGAGATGCTGAATATATAGCTGGTGTCCCTTCAGCTATGATGGGTTTTACGCAAGAACAATCAGAGACATATAGAGGATTACTTGCTAACGATGAATTTGGTACTCGTAGATTAAAAGCTTGGATGGGTAGTGTTGTCGAACCAGCGTTAGAACATTTAGGTAGATGCTTTCAAATGATGGCTCAAAATCATTATTCAGTAGAGAAAGTATTTAGAATAGTACAACCTGAGGCTGGACAACAACCTGATGAAGAAAAAGATGTAAGAATTAATATTCCTATTTATAATGATTATGGTAAAGCTATCTCAGTATATAAAGATTATGCATCTGCAAGATTTGATATAAGAATTATAGCTGGGGCTACAATGCCAATTAATAGATGGGCATTATTAGAAGAGTATTTCAGATGGTTTCAATCTGGATTGATTGATGATATTGCGATGATTGGTGAAACTGATATTAGGAATAAGAAACAAATTATTGAAAGAAAATCAATGTACTCACAGCTTCAAGGTCAAGTTTCGTCAATGGAAGAAGCAATCAAAGACAAAGATGGAACTATTGAAACATTAGAGCGTCAACTCGTACAAGCCGGTATTAAGATGAAAGTCGGAGATGCTGCTAATGAAGTTAGAAAAGATGTATTAGAGACAGAAGCTCAACAAAAACTTCTAAGAGGTATGATGAAAGCTGAGTTTGATAGGATGAGAAAAGATATGCAAGAAATGGTTAAATCTCAACCAGCTCAAGAATCAGAAGAAGTAGAAGCTGAATAGTGGCTTGGACTAAAAAAAGCTATCCTAAGATGGCTAGAGGCGGTAATAAGAATGGTAGATGGAAAGATGGAAGTAGTCAAACACACTATAGAAATAAAACTAATGCTAAGTCTGGTCAAGTTGTTCACCATTCAGATGGTAATAAAAAGAACAATAGTAGGTCTAATCTTAGACTTGTTAGTAAGGCTCAGCATAATAAAGACCACACTGAAAAAGGTGGTAACAGAAAATGCAAAAGTGGCTACGTTTGGAGTAGTAAAATTAAATCATGCGTAGGTATAAAAAACTAGTTGTTTTTATATTTGTTTTTGCATTAACTTAACGAAACCAATAAAAGGATAAAATATGGCACAAGAACAAGTAGGCAACGCTCTGGAAGGAGCCCCCGAAAGTGATTACCAAGCCCTTGATGATATTGAATCTGGAGATTTCTTTGAATCTTTGGATACAAGTGTCAACTCAGGGATAATAGATAGCGAATATTCGCAGTCAACCTCGCAAGATTTAGGCGATAATACGCCGGCGAGCCCTAGCGGAGTTCAAGAGCAAGGCGAAGATGCTTTGCAAAAAAGGTATAGTGATTCAAGCCGTGAAGCTAAACGTCTTAATGGCAAGCTAAATGAACTTGAACCATATATGCCAATACTCGATGCAATGAGAGAAGACCCTAATTTGATTACTCATGTGAGAAATTATTTTGAGGGTGGTGGTCAAGCACCAGAAAGTATGGCTCAAAATATGGAGCTTCCTGAAGATTTTTCATTTGACCCAGATGACGCTTTTACCGACCCTAAGTCGGATTCAGCGAAAGTATTTGGGGCTACTGTTGATGGTATTGTCCAAAGACGACTTAACAATGAGTTAGGAAAACAGAAGACAGAAAACCAAAGACTCGCACGAGAGACTGCATTTAGGCAAAAGTCTGACATGACTGAAGACGAATGGTCTACTTTTGTCAATTTCGCTAAAAATAAATCTCTAGAATTGGATGATATATATTATCTCATGAAGAGAAAAGAACGTGAATCTAATATTGCTGATAACGCAAGACAGCAAGTTGCTACTCAGATGAAAAAAGTCCAAGAGCAACCACGTTCATTAGCAACAGCAGGTAGTGTAGAAGTTGAAACATCTCAAGACGACCAAGTATTTGATGCCTTACTCGGTATTGACCAAAAACTGGATAATGCGTTTGGCTAATAGTTGATTTTTTTGACTATTTAGCAAACGTTTAATGTTAAATAGGAGATAAGGTAAAATGGCTGATTTATTTACACTCGACGCCGTTGCTGATGTCGCTGGTGGTAGTGCTGGGTCCCGATTAGGGACTTCACTAGATACTGGTGTTCTTCGCAGACGGTACGATTTTGGTAGTAGGGTATCTGAGCTAGCAATAGCACAAGACCCTTTCTTCCGTTTCGTATCTAAACTTGCGAAAAAGTCAACCGACGACCCGGAGTTTAAGTTCACAGAACGAAGACCCTCTTTCCATAAACGATATGCATATGCTACTGCTTTTAGTAATGATAATTCTACATGGGTAGAAAATCAATCTACTAATGCTACGACTCAATACGATAAGTATGAGACAGCAGCAAATACCGTTTACGTTAAACTAGCTACAGACTATACAAAATCTGGCAATCGTCAGAATGTTTATGGTCAAAGTGGTCAAGAAATCGTAATTGGTGCTGATGGTACGCAACCTCAGTGGTACATGCCTGGCCAGATGTTGAAAATTAATTTTTCTGATTCTGCTGCCGGTGCTGTAAAGTCATATGCTATTGTAAAGGTTGACACAGTTACTTTGCAAGATGAGAGTACAAGTCCTCCTACAGCTCACACACATGGTGAAGCTGCTGTTATCAGAGGAACAGTTGTAAAAACAAAAGATGCTGGTGATGATTACTATGCAGGCCCACTTGGTGTAAATACACCGGTTGGTGATAGTACTTATAGCACATCTATTGCTGGTTCAACTTCTTCCAATGGTCTAGAGCAGTCTAGAGTATATGTAGTTGGTAATTCTCACTCACAAGGTTCTGGTTATCCTGAAACATGGAAAGACCAGCCTTTCTCGACAGCATATGGGCGTACCCAGATTTTCAAAACAGCTATGGCAATGGATAACACGACTCGTGCTACCGTGCTAAAGTATGAACCGAATGAATGGGCTCGTATCTGGCGTGAAAAGCTAATCGAACATAAATGGGATATCGAACAAGCTATCCTGTTTGGTTCACAATACGATTCAGGTAATGAATGGTATACACAAGGCGCTGTTGATTTCGTTTCAAGTTACGGAAATGTGTTTAGTTTGACTCATGCGTCAAAAACACAAGATGATTTCTTGGATGATTTGAGCAACTTCTTAGACCCACGTTACAATAATGCTAACGCAACATTGTTCTTCGTGGATACGCAGACATATAATTGGTTGCATAAACTAAGTGGTTACTTCTCAAATAATCTTGAGGTTTCACCTAACTTCCGTGCTGATATGGCATTGATGGGCAAAAAGAAGGTATTTGGGGCTGATATTACAACGATTAGTACTCCTTTTGGAGATATGAACGTTACTCGTAATATTCACCTAGATGGTTCACCTATTAAGATTCTAGCTGTTAACATGAAGCATGTTTGTTACAGACCATTGGTCGGTAATGGACTTAATCGTGATACAGCAATCTATGTTGGTGTTCAAACCTTAGAAAATAGTGGTGTTGACCGTAGGGTTGACTTAATTCAAACAGAAGCTGGTATGGAGTTTCAGATGCCTGAAGCCCATGCTTACTGGACATAAGGAGGTAATTTATGGCTCATGTAATGTATGGACAACAAAAGGCTGGTGAAGTCTTAGACGGATTAGCTGACTACCAGGGAGGTTATATGAAAATAACCGCTGGTGTTACTCTAACAGAAGCTGATGGAGGAGTTATTCACATTGCCGATTCTGATGCTTGTGCAATAGTACTTCCTACAATCACTCAATCTGGTGTTGAATATAAGTTCATTATGGCTAATGACGCTGGTGGTAGTATTACTATCACTTCAGCCGATTCCGCTGGTAATTATTACCAAGGAACACTAGCTGTACATTCAGTTGATGCTGATGATGGTTTTGCCGCTAATGGCACATCTAACAATATTATTACTATGAACGCGACAACTACTGGTGGTCTTTTAGGCTCAGAAGTTAATCTTCGTTCTGTAGTAGGTGTTGGATGGGTTGTATATGGTAACGTCTTAGGCACTAATGCTACAGGCGCAACACCATTCAGCGGATAGGAGGTAGAAAATGGCTAAATTAGGTTCAAGAGCTAGTTATGGTGGAACAGTTGTTGAGAATATCTCAGCAGCTAAGACACTAGACCCTAGCGATTCTGGAAAAGTGTTTACACTTGACTTAGATGGAACTTTTAGCATAACCCTTCCAACTGCTGCTCAGGCAGGAGCTGGTTGGACTGCTAGGTTTATCTGTTCAGATACTGGTAGTGGTACTGTTAAGGTAATCCCAAATTCCGCTGAAGATACTTTGATTGGCATGATTGTTTCCGCAGATAGTTCTGCGGGTGAATCATCCGAAACAGGAGTAGACGAGCTCGTATGGGCTTCTGGTAATGCGGCAGGAGATTGGGCAGAGTTAATATGTGATGGAAGTAACTTTTATGTTTCTGGAATGGAACATGATAATGACCACATGACTATATCGTAATAAAAAATTACGATTAAATTGGAAGATTAACCCTCTCTTGGTTTTTTGCTTCCTTTCTTCCGGGAGAGGGTCTTCCTTTAAAAATAAAGATTTATGGCAACAACAAATATATCTACTGAAATAGTATCAATTACAGGAGTAACGGCTCATGCAGCTTCTGATGATTTCATTGTATCTGCACAGAAGTTTGTAGTAGCAAGTGTTCCTAAAAGTTTATTAAAATGGGCAGCTACTCTTACAACTGCAGCTAGTCATGGTGGAAATACTTCACAAGGGGTTAATATAGTTATGCCTACTGCGACTGATAGCATATTAGATGTATCCAGAAATGGATTTAGTGCGACTGAAGTTCCATATAGTATGAAAGGGTTTATAGCAAATTCTTCAAGTTTGTATTTAGCAACAAATACATATCCAAAGTATTATCTTGATAATGCAGTTACTGACAAAGGTACAATAGTTATAGTTAAACCTGTTCCAACTGATTCTGCAACTGCAAGGGTTTTATATGTAGATTATACTAAGATAGATGATGATTGTGATTTAAGAAATGCAGTTATATATCATGCATGTTCAAGTGAGCTTTCAAAGCTTTCTACTGCTGAATTACCTACAGTATCAATAGCTGCAGTTCCTCCTGATGTACCGTCATTAGCAACTGTTAGTTTTACTCAATCAAATGCTCTAAGTATTTCAGCTACATCACCAACTGCAATGTCTCTGACATCTGTTACATTTACTAGTTTAGATAGTGATATAGATGCATCTCTTCCAACTTATTCAACTGCAATAGTTGTAGCCGGTGGAGTATATGGGTCTAGTACAGCTCCAGCTTATACCAAACCAACACTTACTACTCCTGTATCATTTGAAGATTTTTTCAGTGGTACGGAGGATTTAAACCCATTTGGAGATGCTGACCCAGGTGTTTTATCTATTAGTGTATCAGCTCCTTCTATATCAATAGTTTCCTCAGGTATAACAACTACAGCTGCAGCTGATATAGCTACAAATGCTCCAACTTATACAAAACCAACTCAAACATTTGATATTACGCAATTTGAAACATTTTTAGAAACGGAAGAGGATTCAGAATTAGCTCAGGTTCAATTAGGAAGATTAAATCTTGAGATGCAAGAATACCAATCTGATGTTCAAAATGAATTAAATGAGTTTAATAAAGAAAATTCTAAATATCAAGCTAGTGTTCAAGCTCAAATTCAAGCTCAACAACATCTTGCAGCCAAGAATACACAATCAGCCACTCAAACTATGGAAGCTTTAATACAAGATACTACACTAGAACTTCAAAAGTATCAAGCTCAAGTGAATGATGAAGTGCAAGAATATGGACAAAAGTTAGCTAAGTATCAATTAGAAGTAAATACGGCTTTTCAAGCATGGCAAAAAACTGAATCTGATAGATTATCTCAATATCAAGCCGATATTCAAAGTGAAGTAAATGAGTTTAATAAAGAGAATGTTTCATTTCAGGCAAATATGCAAGAAGCAGTACAAGAGATACAAGTAGCAAATCAAGTAAATATTGCTAAAGCTCAAGGAGAGTTACAGTTAAATATAGATAATGAGAATAGAAGCCAGCAAAGACTACTTCAGAATGGTATTAATGATATGCAAGCTATAGTAGCTGATAATGGGAGAAAAATTTCACAGTACCAAGCAGAGGCGTCTCATTACGCTACTCAGGTTAATCAGTATGTACAAAATTATACATCAAGGTTGCAAAAAGATATGCAAGATACTCAAGCCACTATTGCAAATAATGATGATTTAGTAGCTAAGTATCAATCAGAGCTTCAACAGTATACATCTGAAGTTCAGGCAGAAACATCTGAATATCAGAATAAGATACAAAAACAACAGGCTCTTTCTAAAGAAGCTGATAAGTATTATCAGTGGGCTAAGTTAGAAGTAACTACTTATATACAAAATAATTCAAAAATAATAGCGGCTACTATGGCACGTCAGCCTGCTAGTGCACAAGCATAATGACAGTATTAGAAATAATGGAACGAGCAGGTATGAAAGAAACTACGTTAGCGATAGCGTGGATGAAAGATGCATTCCACTTAATTCAATCTAATGTTAAAGAGCATACTAAGTCAGAAAAAAGCAATATAATAGATGGTATTCGTGAATACCCATTGCCAGCTGATATGATAGCATTAAAGTCAATATCTATTAAAGATACAACAGATTCAAAATACAAAAGGATTAGGAGATTGACTCATAGTCCAGTTGTTAGTGAGGATACAGACCCAGAATAATGAGTTACGATACACATAAAACGTGGTTTTATCAACTAGTAGGTAGAGATATACACTTATGGCAGTATGTAGAGAGTAATGCTACTGATACATTAGCTGGTATTAGAATATCTCTTCCTGATGAATATTATGGTAAACAGTTAATATATCCAGATGAAGATATTACAAATGGATTAAGAGTAGAGTATACTGCATTAATAGAACCATTTGTAGATGAAGCATGGGAAAGTTTAACTTCAACTATAAGCGGTACTGGTTTAGAATTTGTAGATGGTGGTAGTAGTGCTGATACAATAACTGATACAGGAAGTGGTTTTGTTACAGCTGGGTTTGCTTCAGGTGATAAAATAAGGATAATAGGTTCTGCAAGTAATGATGGTGATTATTTATTAACAGGGGCTATTGCAGCAACATTGACAGTTGCAACTGGTAGTTTTACTGCTGAAACAGCTAGTCAAAGTATTACAATATATCAGATACCTGATGAAGATACTACACCAGATGAGACTAACCATGTAAATTTAAATAGAATGTTAAGTTTAGCTGTTGTTGATTATATTAAAGCTCAGTTATCTGATTCAAAGGGAGAGCTCGAAAGAAAAGAATATTATATGAGAGAATTTTGGAAGAAGGTTGGTGATAATGAAAGTAATAAACGTAAAATATCAATTACTTTCCCAAGTGGACCGTTTTCGTTAAGGTAATGGCTAACGAGAAAATAAAATATTCAAACGGTTGTTCACCACAGGAACTTGAATCTACAAGTGTAAGATGGTTCCAAGATAGTGATGTAGGTACTAAGTTGTCTGGTAGTGCAAATGTTGCTATGTCAGGAGGCTCTTTAGTCCATGTATCCCCTAAGACAATTACATCGGCTGAAACAACATTAACTGCAAAAGATTTTATTTATGTTAAATGTATTAGTGGTGACGATGTAAAAATATCACTTGATAATGGTACTAGTGACCTTATTAGACTATCCGCAGGTGAATCGTTTGCTTCTGAAATTAATTATGATGAGGGCAATCCAAATAACTCAGCAATTGTTATTGACACAGATGGTACATCAACAATAGAATATTTAAGTGGTACATAATGGCTACTGATAGAAGAGTAATAATGAAGACAAGTGTATTGCCTACTGCAAGGACATCATATGCAGCAGTCCCTGGTTCTTTAGAGGAAAAGAATCTTACTAAGGCTGCTTACAATAAGAATGTAATTAGTAGTGTTGGTAGACTGGGTGGTTCTAGTAAGATGACAGATATTACTAGCGCACAGTGGGGAGATGGGTGGTCTTCGATGTTTGCTCCTTATATTACATGGGCAGACCTTTCTGATGCTACTGATGTTACTGGAAATAGATGGGAAGATACCTATGACCGATGGGATGGTGATGCTGGTATCACTACTACAGCTATTCAATTATCAAGTGATTCAAGTGATTTACAGTTTTGTTATTTAAAGAATACAGGAAGCACTGCAGTAATAATTTCATTAGATGCGAACTCTACTTATCCATTAAAACTTTCATCAGGAGCAAGTACAATGTTTAGAGGATATAGTACAAATTTAAAAATAAACGAGGTTTATGTTAAAACAGCAAGTGGAACATCTACTATTGAATATTTAATTGCACAGTAGTAAATTTAATGATAAAAATTAGGAGATAATTATGGGTAAAGGATTGAATGCATACACAGCATCTGAGGGGATTAATGTTCAACTAGGTCAAGCAGGATGGGATGTAGTAACTAATGCTACTATTAACGCAGATACTTATATCGCTATTACAATGTTAGTAGGGAGTGAAGTAATTTCAGGAAATTCTGCAAGTGGCACAGTAGCTGCAACATCAGTTGATACAGATTTAGGTGATAGTTTATCAGCTTTAGAAATCCCAGAAGGATGCACAATTTATGGTAGATGGTCAGCAGTAACAATAGGTTCTGGTGACACAGCAATAGTATATAGAGGTTAATTATGGCTAGTGATTTAAGAGGATACTCAGCAGATGAAGTTCTTAATAAGGTATTAAATACTTCTAACGATAGTATACAAGTAGATATTGTAGCTGGTGCGGAGTATGCTGAAGATTCTGGGCATACAAGTACTGATACGGGTAATTTTATATTAGGTGTACGAAATGACACATTAGGTACATTAGGAGACGAAAGCGGAGATTATGTACCATTTCAAATGAACGCATCAGGTGCTTTATATGTAGAAATATCTTCTGGTGGAGCTAATGATTCTATTTATGTAGATGACGCAGATTGGACAGATAGTACATCTAAGCATACATTAGTAGGTGGTTTATATCAGTCAACTCCTCAAACTATAACAGACGGAGATACTGGGCCATTACAGGTTAATGCAAATGGTAATTTAATTGTTGATTTATCAGCTACTGATAACGCAGTATTAGATGCGATGGTAGTTGATTTAGCAGCTATGGAAACATTATTAACAGCAGCTAATGTAGACCACGCTGCAAACGAAGCTTTACTTATAACGATAGATGAAGATACAAATGCTATTAAAGGTCACGTAGATGGAATTGAAACTTTAATAACATCTACTAATTCAAAGATAGATACTTTAGATGCAGTCCAAGATAACGCATTAACTAAACTAGGTGAAATTGAAACTACCAATAACGCAAATCAAGTTTTATTAGGGACTATTGATTCTGATACTGATGCGATAAAAACTGCTGTTCAAATATTAGACAATGCTATTAGTGGTAGTGAAATGCAAGTTGATGTGGTCGCTTCTTTACCAGCTGGTAGTGCGGCTATCGGTAAGTTAGCAGCTAATAGTGGTGTAGATATTGGAGATGTAGATGTAACAAGTATTGTACCGGGTTATGGAGCTACAAACTTAGGTAAAAGAGAAGATGACCCTCACGCTAATTTAGATACTGGAGTTATGGCTCTCGCTGTTAGAAATGATGTTTTAGAAGCTCTTTCGGGTACTGATGGTGATTATTCTGTATTACAAGTAAATAAAACTGGAGCCTTAAATGTAACTGAAACCGTTGGTCATTTAGGAGCTCATTATGAAAGTAGTACAACGGCTAATAGTAGTTTAAAGATTGTAGCATTTCAATTTCTAGAAGACACAAAGTTTTCAGTATTAACACCAGCTACTTCTGCTTATATAGGAAATACTGGTGGTGGTGGTGATGATGTAGCAAATACTGAAGTTTTTCCACAAGGTATGACAATATTTG
>Ga0209361_1001795_pt1 | contig 13018 bp, 5 predicted proteins | sample SaaInlV_200m_DNA_3_FD_184657 | JGI IMG/M metagenome (GOLD analysis project Ga0209361, IMG submission 184657) | Marine microbial communities from expanding oxygen minimum zones in the Saanich Inlet - SI037_S4LV_200m_DNA (SPAdes) (version 2) | ecosystem: Environmental > Aquatic > Marine >... | reverse complement strand
ACTCATCAATGTTAATATATTTGAGCATGAAAATTGTAGAAACGTTTATGAAAAAAAAGTTTATGAATTAATCAGGTTAGAGTTTGGCAAGCATATATATACATATACCTTTTTGTAGAAAAAAATGTTTCTATTGCGACTTTTATTCAAAAGTTTCTGAAAAAGAAAAAGATGAATTAATTGAGGCTTTTCTTAAGGAAATTGAGTTACAGAAAAAATATTTGGCTTCTGATAGTGTAAATACAATATATTTTGGAGGTGGAACTCCTTCGGTTCTAAGCAGTTCGAAAATTGGAAAAATACTGGATCATGCTTTCAGGTTTTTTAATATTTCTGAAAATCCGGAAATTACTTTTGAAGCAAATCCAGAAGATCTAAATTTAGATTATTTGCAGGAATTAAGAAAAATAGGAATTAACAGATTAAGCATTGGTATTCAATCTTTCTCGAACGATGATTTGAAAATTATGAATAGAAGGCACGATGCACGTTCTGCTATAAAGTCAGTTGAAAATAGTCAAACTACCGGATTCGATAATATTAGCATCGACCTAATTTATTCCTTGCCACAAATGAACTTGAATAAATGGGAGAAAAATCTTCAAAAAGCTTTTGATTTAAATATTCAGCATATTTCAGCATATCAGTTAACCTACGAAAAAGGCACAGTGTTCAGTAATTATTTAAGAAAAGGAATCGTAAAAGAACTTAACGACAAACAATGTTTTGAACAATTCTCAACTTTGATTGAAAAAACCAAACAAAATGATTTTATCCAATATGAAATATCGAATTTCGCAAAAAAGGGCTACGAGTCGAAACACAATTCAAATTATTGGCTTAAAGGAAAATATCTTGGAATTGGACCATCGGCACACTCATTTAATATTGAGTCGAGACAATGGAATATTTCAAATACTTCATCTTATATAAAATCTATTACTGAAGGAAAAGTTCCTTTTGAAATTGAAACATTAGATTTTTTTACAAAATATAATGAATATTTGATGACAAACTTGCGAACAAATAAGGGAATTGAATTAAGCTTTTTGCAAAGAAATTTTGGCAAGAAACTCTATCATGATTTTTTCGCAAAGGCAAAGAAATTCAAGGAAAATAAATATTTTGTTTGGAATAAGGGCAATTGCTTTTTAACACCAGAAGGTCAATTTGTTTCAGACTATATTCTTTCAGAACTTTTTTGGACCGACAAATAACACTTAGTTTAGATTAATTCTGAACCAAAGTATTTGTTCGCAGGTAGTTTCTTTTTATGATTTCCAAAACCATGTATTTTTGATTTTTGGCAATTTTTAGGTCAGGTTGAATTGCAAGTGCTATGTTATAGTCTTGAATTGCAGAATTATAGTACCCTTTTTTAGTCTTTAACATTGCTCGTTGTAAATATAACATTGAAGATTCAGGCTCAATTTTTATTGCTTTGTTAAAATCGTTTAATGCTTTTTTGTACATATCAGATTTTTCATATGCAATCCCTCTGAATGCATAAGCCTTAGCACAATCTGAATTATCATAAATAATTTTTGAATAGTCATGAATAGCTAAATCCCACATTTTCAATTTCCTATATGTTTCTGCTCTATTGTAATATATTTTGTAGAAGTCGGGTTTTATTATAACAGCACTGCTAAAATCGTAAATTGCTCCTTCATAATCGCCGTAATCTGCTTTAGCCAATCCTCTTTTGGAATATGGCCACGACCTGTCAGGATATTTTTCAATTATCGAATCCCATATTGAAATACTATTTTCCCAAACAAAAATATGTTGGGAACTAATCCAAATATTAATAATCATAAATGCAATTAGTAAGGAAAATACAGGGATTTTCAAATTCGGAATTTTTTTTATCAAAAATATGAAGAAAACGGAAATAAGAATAAAAATTCCGATTGAAGAAACATAAGCATATCTGTCGGCCATGATGAAACCAACAGATGTGATTTGCGAAATCCTAAGGGCAATAAAAATATTTATGCCAAAAAAAATTGTACCAAATGCCAATCGTCTGCTTTTTTTCGATAGAATAATTAAGGTAATTATTATTAATATTGACAAAAAACTAAGAAGATAAAATATAGAAGGATAAGAGCTTTCTATTTCTGAAGGATAAGGATGATAAGCTGAAAGTCCGTAAGGGATAAACATTTTTATGAAGTAATGAAAAAATACATATCCTGTTGATAATAATTTGCCAAAAAGTGAAAAGTCTGCTGCTTTCGATAGATTATTGAATCCGAAACTGCCCACTATACTGAAGAATATTGCAAAAATCAGAAATGGGATTTTTTCGATAATTACTTTTTTGCTGAATATTTTTCGTTTCAAAAAGAAGTCGATTGCAACAATCGTAGGAGCTAATGCCACAGCGAGACCTTTCGAGAAAAGTGAAAATAAAAACAAAACAAGAGAAAAAACATAAAATCTTATCTGTGAGGACTTGACATATTTTATATACATGATTAATGACAACAAAAAATACATTGCATAAAGAAGGTCTTTTCTTTCCGAAATCCAGGCTACAGACTCGATGTGCATTGAATGAACGGCAAACAAAAATGATGTGATAATGGAAATTCGTTTATCACTGAAGAGAAGTTGAATAAAAAAAAATACTAAACAAATGTTTATCAAATGTATCACAAGATTGTGAATATGAAAAACTCTTGGGTTCAAACCATCGATAGCATAATCGAAAGCCCATGACATCAAAACAAAAGGTTGATAAATATTATCGTAATAATCAGCGAAAGACAATTTCAGATTCCTGAAAGAGATTTCTTGAATTAGTTCATTATTTACGATTAATCTATCGTCGTCGTAATTTAAAATTTCGAATTGAAATGTCGGAAAATAAAGTATGAAGGTAAATATTAAAATTGTTGCCAACCAAAACCAATTATTATTTATGATTTTCTTAAGCTTATAACTATCCATAATCATACATTTTGGATTAAGACCACAACTAGTTTGTTATTGTTGCAATCCGAATTATTTGTTGATTTGTAAAAAATTAACGAAAATTGTTCTCTCAGAAAAAGTCAAACATTATTTTTACGGCTTGATTATCAGCCGCATAAGCAAATACATTATTAAAAAAAGGACTTTTCTCTATATTTCCTCAACACCATCTCTCGCTGTCTTTTCGCTATCTTCATCTTAGGTTTAATTTCGAGTGCTATGTCATAATCTTGAATAGCAGCTTGATAGTCTCCTGTTTTGTAAAAAAAATATGCTCGTTGTACATATAGCTTTGGATGGTTAGGATCTATCTCAATAGCTGTATTAAAATCAATTAATGCTTTATTGTAATTAGATGTTTTTTCATATACTTTACCTCTGAGTGAATACGCTTTGCTACTATTTACATCAGAATCAATGATTTTTGAATAGTCTTGAATTGCCATTTTCCACTTTTTAAGTTTTTCATAAGCATCAGCTCTGCAATAATATGCCTTTTCGTAATTGGGATTAATATTTACTGCTTCACTAAAATCCTGAATAGAACCTTTAAAATCACCATTATCGACCTTTGCCATTCCCCTCTTGTTATAAAATCGCGATCTGTCAGGATATTGTTCTACAATTGAATCCCAAATGGAAATACTATCTTGCCAGACAAATATATGTTGTGAACTGATGGCAGTATGAAAAAACATATAGGCAAACAGTATTGCTAATACCGGAATTTTGAATCTCGAAAATCTTTTTAGTAAATGAATAAAAAATGTAGCCACTATAATAAAAATGCCAATAGAAGAAATATAAGTATATCTGTCAGCCATAATAAAACCAAGATTGGTTATCTGCGACAATTTTAAAGCTAATAAAATGTTAACGATAAAAAATAGTGCACCAAATGCCAGCTTTCTGCTTTTTCTTGCTAATAGAAATAAAGCTACTATTGCTAAAACTGACAAAATTGTAAGAATAATAAACTTAATTGAATAATAACCTCCAATTTCTTCCGGATAAGGATGAAATGCTGACAGTTTGTATGGGAAAATCACTTTTGTGAAATAATTAAAAAATACGAATCCTGTTGACAAAATTTTGCCTACAATTGATATATCCGAAGGTTTATTGTGAATAAAAAATCCAATACTGCCAATTATTGCAAAAATTGTTGCGAGAATCAGAAATGGAATTTTTTCTAAAATTACTTTCTTACTCAATATTTTTCGTCTGTAAAAGAAATCGATTGCAAAAATCGTTGGTGCCAGAGCAATTGCCAAACCTTTTGAGAAGAGTGAAAATAAAAACAAAACAATAGATAAAGCATAAAACTTTAACTGTGAGGTTTTAATATATTTAATATACATAATTAACGACAACAAAAAATACATAGAATAAACCAAATCTTTTCTTTCAGAAATCCAGGCTACCGACTCAATATGCAGTGCCTGAATTGCAAACAAAAATGCTGTGATTATGGAAATTCGTTTATCGTTAAATAAAAGTTGAATAAAGAAAAATACTAAACTAATGTTAATCAAGTGTAAAACAAGATTATGAATATGGAAAACAGATGGATTTAATCCATCAATGGCATAATCGAAAGCCCATGACATCAATACAAACGGTTGATAAATGTTGTCGTAATAATCAGCAAAATATAATTGCAAACTATAAAAAGAAAAATCTTTAATCAACTTGTTTTTAATTATTAATCTTTCGTCGTCGTAGTTAAGCAATTCAAATTGAAAGGTAGGGAAGTAAACAACAATGGTTATCAGCAAAATTGTTGCTAACCAAACCCATTTGTTGTTTAAGTTAATTGGGGTTTTTAAGATTGGGTTTTTCATATTTGCGGGTTTTGAGTAAAGACTAAAATATGTTAGCCCTTGTTGCAACAAACAACTAATATTTTTTCATTAAAATTTTCCTGAATTATTATTGAGGACTTCTAAAAATAGTAAATTTCAAGGTGCAAGAAATTTCAAAACCGCAGTTTACTACTGTAAATGAGGATTTTGAAATTTTGAAGCAACGAATAAATTTGCATTTTCAGAAGTCCCCTATTTTGCTATACGGATTAATTTAGCTTTAAAGAAGTTTTATAAAAACCTTGAAATATGCCAATGAGTAATAAAAGTATTAATATTCCGGAAGAAAATAAAGAAATTGTTTCACCTACAAAAAACGATTTCGGCTCAAATTTCATTTCAATCAAATGATTCCCTGGTGGGATTACTATTGCTCTGAGCAAATAATTTGCCCTGACAATTTTTGCTTCTTCCCCGTCAATATACGCATTCCAGCCTTTATCGTAATATATTTCTGAAAAGACTGCCAAATGTTTTCGCTCCGAACGACTTTCATATTGTAAAAAATTGGGCATGTATTCCGTTAAATTAATAAACTCTTTGCCTGAAATTGTAGAAGAAATTCCTGAAATGTAGTCTTCAAATATTTCATTTACAATTGCAGTGGTTTTTGGATTAAAACTATCAAGGAATTCAAATTCTTCAATTGGATTTTTGGCAAATTCGACAAAATTTACAAACCAAACATTTCCGAGCGCCGATTTATTTTTTCGAGCTAAATATCTGTTACCCTTTCTAAGAATAAAATATTTTGTATTTAGCATATCGAAAACATTTTTGCTTTTCTTTTTCAAATGATATTTGACAATGTCATTGTATCGACTTAGCATGGCACCATGATAACCTCCAATTGATTTATGAAAAAACGATGTAGAAGCCTCGTTAAAAGTCGCAACAGTTTTATTGTAAACTCTAAAATTTGGGTCTTCATCCATCAAAATAGTTTCATCGGCGATAGTTTTTTCAAAGGGTTCAACTACATTTTTTTCGTCTGTAAAATTTTCATTATTCAAAAATCGCCTGTTCACTGTCCACAAATCAAATAAAAAAAGAAAAGTCAGAATTATGATAATTACAGATTTTTTTATTTTTCCATTTAAAAACAAATAAGTTGAAAGTGCTGCAACTAAAATCAATATCAGCGAGCGCAACAAATCATTTGATAATAATTTTGCTCTGTCGAGTTTTATTGTTTCCAAAAAATCGTAATCATAAAATTTCAGAATTTGTCTTTTGTCATGAATACTTGAAAAGTCAAAAATATAGTTAGAGAACAGCAATAAAAATATTATGAAACCGGCAATTATTGCTGACGTAATTGTCAAATATCTGATATTTTTCAATTTGAATGCAGAATTTGTAATTAACTGGTTTATTGTCAGTAAACTAAAAACCGGAATCAAAAACTGAGGAATAATCAAAATTGTAGTTACAGCCCTGAATTTTTCATAATAAGGAATATAATCAATAAAGAAATCTGTCAAAATCATAAGGTTTTTGCCCCATGCCAGCAAAACTGAAAGCAAAATTAAAAGCAAAATCCAATATTTAAACTTATGCTTCAGGATAAAAATTCCTAACAGGAAAAAGAAAAAAATGCTTATTCCAAAATAGTTTGGTCCGCCGGTGTATGGCTGATTGCCCCAATATAACGGAATTTTGTTTTGCTTATCGCCAATTTCTATTTCGTTTTCAGAAACATACAAATTCGTATTTATACAATTCTCCAGATTTTCTTCCGACGAATTTCCGGTTAAACCGGGTATAATTGTATTGACCGTTTCTAAAAGCCCATAGCTCCATGCAGTTATATGCGATTTTTCCAAGCCAGTCGAACTAACATTTTTGTATTGCAAAACTGAGCCATTTCTAATGGTTTCTTTCGAATATTCAAAGCTGGTCCATAGTAAAGAAATGTTTGTAGCTATTGCAAATATTGATGCCACAAGAATTATAACTGATGCTTTTGCAAATGCACGAATTTCATTGTTTTTTAATGCAAAAATCAGCTTTGACAACAGAAAGAAAAAGACAATAAAACCCAGATAATAAGTTATCTGCAAATGATTAGCACCAATTTCTAAGGCAAAAAATATTGAAAACAGAATGCCTCCCCAAAAATACTTTTTGTTAAAAATGAGAACTAAGGCTGAAAAAACTAATGGAATATATGAAATTGCATTAGCTTTAGAATTGTGCCCAAGATCAATTATAATAAAAAAATAAGAGGAAAAAGCAAAAGCAATAGCACCACCAATGCTCAGCCATTTATCAACCCTCAAAACAAGAAGCAGAATATAAAAACCCAGAAAATTCAAGAAAAGCAAATTTGCCGGATGTGGTAAGCCTAATTTCAAAAAGCTATCAATCTTTTTTATAAGGTTCGAACTATATTTTACAGAAATTTGAAACGCCGGCATTCCTCCAAACATTGCATTTGTCCACAATGCTTCTTCTCCGGTTTCGTTACGAAAATCAACAATCTCTTTCGACATTCCCCGAAAACTAACTATATCGTCTTGCTTAATTTTTTTGCCAGTTAATAAAGGATTGAAATAAATAATTGATAATGAAAGAAAAATAGCTATTGCCACAACTTGCGGAATATATTGTTTGAGTTTCAATTTTTCTATCATAATTTTAATGACTTCTATTTTAATTTGATTGTTGCACCTTGTATTTTTTATAATATGAAATTGCCAATTCAAAAAAACATTAAGCAAAATACTAAATTGAAATCGGATGTTTTGGACTCGAAAAACAATGACATTTGTCATGCTTAAAATAAGCTATAAGTAATATCTTGCATCATTTGAAATTAATTAAAACTAAGAATTATGAGAAAATTATTACTAACTTTTTTGGCATTATCAATGCTGTTTATTTCAAATGCTCAGGAAGAAAGCAAATTTGGGATTAAACTTTCCGGTTTCATTAGAAACGATGCAATATTCAACAGTCGAGCTGCTTTTTCGGCAAGAGGAGAAAGTGCTCTTTATTTAACACCTTTGGCAGAAAATATCGACTCTCTTGGAAATGACCTGAATGCTGATCCAAATTTTACTATTTCGTCATTAGTTACGAGAATAAGAGGGAAAATTACAGGACCAGACGCATTTGGTGCTAAAACTTCTGGACTTATTGAAGTTGACTTTTACGGAGTTTCTGGTGCAAGCTACTATTCCATAAGAATGCGACATGCGCTACTAAAATTAGATTGGGGAACAACTCAACTTTGGGCTGGTCAGTACTGGCACCCTTTGTGGATAGCAGATTGTTACGCATCAACTGTTTCCTTTGGTGCAGGGCTTCCATACAATCCTCTTTCGAGAAATCCACAAATCAGATTCATTAAACAATTTGGTGATATGCAGTTCATGGCTGCTATTTTGTCGCAAGGAACTTTCAAAAATAAAGGAAATGTTTCTATGCAAAAAGCTGTAATTCCTGAAGCTCATGCACAAATTCAATATAAGAAATCAAATGGAAGCAATTTGTTTGTTTTGGGAGGAGCTATCAATGCAAAAACTCTGGTTATTGAGGATGGATTTTTTCACGAAGCCGGGGAAAACACTGTTAGCAGCATCTCTGCTTTAGGATACTGCAAAATTAAAACAAGCCCATTCACGCTGAAACTTTGGGCAAAATACGGACAAAACAACGACAATATGGTTATGATGGGCGGTTATGCCATGGTTAATAGAGAATACACTACTGAAAACATTTTGTACAATAATTTCGAATATGTTCCTATAGCAACATTAACCGGTTGGGTCGATTTCCATACCAATGGAAAGAAAATGCAGTATGGATTATTTGGCGGATATTCTCAAAACCTGGGAGCTGCCGAGGCAATAGTTGCAGGTAGTCAGGTAGGACGCTGGTTCGATGTTGATTATATGTATCGTCTTGCACCAAGAGTTGTTTTCCTTTCGGGAAAAACAAAAATTGGACTTGAATTAGAACACACTTCTGTGAACTATGGCAAACTTGATATTGACAAACCTTTACAAGAAATGTATGCCGATGACGGAACAGTAAACTATTCAGAAGCGGTTTCTAATTTGAAATTTATACTTTCATTAGTATATAGTTTCTAATTGAAACAATAAATAGTTTTAGTGAACCAAATATTTGGAATTGTTTTTTTTGAAAAGAGCTTGACCTAAAACTTAAAAATCTACCAAACAAAAAAATCCCTGAAATTCAGGGATTTTTTATTAGGAATTTTCAAAGTTTCAGTAATGGAACTTTCGTAGGAAAAAATATAAGACTTATTCAATACTCATTGCTTTTGCAACAGAAAACTCTCCCGAAGAAAGTCTATAAAAATACGTTCCTGCTGGCAAGTTTTTCCTATCGAAAACTATTGTGTTATTTCCCGAATCGAAATTGTCGGAGCGGATTGTCTCAATTTTTTCGCCAAGAAGATTGAATAATTCTATCTTAACAAATGCCTTTTCTGGCAGGTAAAAACAAATTTCTGTAATTTCTGAGAATGGATTTGGAGAATTTTGGAGAAGTTTATAATTTGTCCCGATAGTCACCTGGATAACATTTGATAATTTTTCTACTATTGAAATCTTGTTGGTTTCATAATATTCATCTCCTTCAAACCATGAAATGATTTTCAAACTTTGCTCATCACCTCCATTCCAAATCTTTATCAGAAATTCTTCATCTTGTTGCAATCCGTCAATTTCAGAGGTCAATTCATCATTTCCCCAGATTGTTATGGCTGTGTTTTCTCCAGTAAAAACCGAAGAGCCAGCAAGTTCTCCATTTTGGCTGAAAATGCCAATTTCTGAGCCTTTTTGAGGTTTAATTTCCCATGAAGTTTTTGGGATACCGAGAGTCATATTTGAACCGGTGTTTTGGATATCTGAATAATAACTTGGTTTGCGTGCCGAAATAAACTTCGATTTATAAATATTCTGCTCATTTTTAATACAACGGACAGAAAACCCTTTAGATTTTGGTTCACTGAATAGGTTTACACCTCCAGAACCAACAGCCAGCAAACGTCTCCATGCATGTGTTGTACTTGAAGTTAAACTTGAGGACCAAAAGATTGTTTTTAATTCCTGACCGAAAGCACCTTCAAATGTCCCGTTTATGTTTCGAATGCCAGAAAAGAGAGCATTAAAACCACTACTTCCACCTTGTTTTAATTTAGTTCCACAATCAACACCTCTCCAGTGTTCATCATTACATTCAACTTGTGGATCTAATTCAGTTTCTAATATACACCATTCAAAATGAGTTGGTAGATGCCATCCCATTGGACAGATTCCTTGATTGTCTTGATCCGAAGAATATTGCATCATTTCGTCCCATTGATACAAACCTCCATATGTTGTACACATTGATAAATTATTATTGTAACAGTATTTCTCTAAAACTGAATCATTAGTCATTTCTTGATTTCCAAATTGCATTACTCCAATATCTAGATTTTCAGCCATCCAACATTGATTTCCGATTTGAACAGTTGAGTATATCTGGTTATCTCTTGTATCTATAAAATCGTCTCCGCAAGTCCAAAATGTGAGTGCATTATTTGCAGGATATGTTAATTCGGTTTGGACTGTAGTCTTAATCTGGTAGCCTTCACCAGGATTCATATCGCCTATCAGGTTCACACTCCAATAAGGCCAATATATATCTCCATGATAATTTTTTACTATTATTATATCGCCCAGAATACTGTTTAACATATCAATAATAGGAGTGGAAGCTTTTCTTAAATAAGAAATAAATGACCAACCTTGTGGAACCACACATATTTCGTTTTCCGGCTCTACAGCAAATCCCATAACAATTAATGTATCAGCAATATCCATCTTTATTTGGTAGCCTTCACAATATAATAAATCTCCTATCAGGTTAATTGAAAACGAAGGCCAATATATATCTCCAGCAGAGTTTTTTACCAGATATACATTTTGTTCAATATCACTGAAAATGGAATCCATTAATGGATAAAAAGGATCAATATATGTAGAAAAATAGCTCCATCCGTCAGGTAAATCAATTTCCTGAGATTCTCCTGCATTTAGAGAAGCTAATCCACTTATACCCCAAATCACATATTCACCTTCATCCACAATTCCTCCGCCAGGAGGCATATATGTAGCTCTCGCCTCAATTATCTGGTTTTCAGAAGCATCCCAAATTTTCCATTTAAACTCTTCACCAAGTGCAAAACCACATACTTCATTTGTATCCGTTCCCCAAGCTGCAATTGCAGTAGAAGCTCCAGTCCATTCCCTAAAACCGCTACAGACCTCTGTTCCGAGAGAATCGTAAAATATTCCAATATAGTCGCCAATTTCAACTGGATTAGCTAAAACTGTAATTGATATTGTATCAAGAATAAGTATTGTATGATTGTTAGAGGTATATGAAACAGACCATGGAGAATAGTTTTGTGTAGTTTCAGCAACATAAAAATATTCGGAAGTTACACATCCAAGGGCATCGGTAACAGTTACATAATAATTTCCAAAATTAAGATTTTGAATATCTTCTGTTGAACTTCCATTGCTCCACAAATAAGAATAAGGAGAAGTGCCACCTGTAACAGTTATGCCAATTGCTCCAAAAGAATTTCCTGTTGAGAAAATATCTGTAGTTACTCCAATAATTGTCATTTCAACCGGTTCGTTGATGCTAACACTATCAACTCCAATGCAACCATCAGAATCGGTAACTGTAACTGAATATGTTCCTGAACTCAAATTACTTGCGGTATCTCCTAATACAGAATTTGCCCAATATTCCTCAATAAAGAAATATGTGCCTCCTGTCGGTATCACTATTGCCATGGCGTCATTTCCTCCATTACAACTAACATCTGTAGATAAAAACGAAAGACTGATTGGAAATGGTTCTAAGATAGTGTAAGTTTCAATAATTTCAACACTATTTGCATCTGTTACTGTTACTGAATATTGCCCTAAGATTAAACCTGAAATATCTTCAATTATTTCTCCATTACTCCATAAATATGTATATGGTGTAGTTCCTCCAGATACTGCCAAATCTATTGAACCACTTGCATCTCCAAAGCAAAAAACATTTTGTATAGAATCGAATAAAACTAAAGGTAAAATTTGAACTGTATCTACTAATTCTACTTGAATAATAACATTTGTAATATAACTCTCATCGTACAATGCATAAATTTCTGAATTAGAAATCACTCTATTATACATTCTTATATCATCGATTTTTCCAGAGAAAAATCTACCACCGGCAGCATATCTGGCAATATATAAATTTGGATCACAATAATTCACATTTGAAGTTGTTAATAAAGTTTCATCTTGCAAAACACCATTGAGATATGCCCTTACATAATATCCATCCTTTACAAAAACCAGATGGTTCCATACATTTTGTGGTAATGTCAAAAATACTCCTTGCAATGTTGCCGTTCCAAATCCAAACGTATTTGAAAACGGCTCAGATTGAATCACCCAATTAATATAATCAGTATGATTATTATCAATGATTATTGTATAATCCCCTAAGAGGACATTCTGTTTTACCCACAAAGAAAGTGTGAAATCTTGATAATTAAACCAATTGCCACATGTAATATAATCACTGTTTCCATCGAAGCTGTATGCACTATTCAAATTTTCAAATCTATCGGTTGTTAAAGTTGCTCCATTTACAGTCCCATCATGTCCATTCCCACTTTCATCGTATGCGTTACCATTAAACGGGTAATATGCTACAAGTCCAGAGTCTATGTTTGAGCATTGGATTACATTACTAAAAACATTCAATGTATCGGAATAAAATCCAATAGGATTATCTTTGTTAATAATTATTGGTATTTCAATTGAATCACCTGGGAGGATTTGGCCTGTATATCCTACGGTATCAATAAAGAATGGAGATTGTAAGCCTATCAGACTGTCGATAATTATATTGCAACCGCCTACGTTTGACAACCATAATGAGGAAGTATCAAAAGTTAGTTCAACTTGTAGAACCCCAAAATCTAAAGTATCATTGAAATCCAATATATTAATCTCATTAGTAATACAACTGCTGGCAGGTGCTCCATACTCAAAAGCTCCAATATCAACAGTAAATGTGCTATCATTATTTCCATCCCATATTCGCATGTTTCCCAGAATATCGGTAAATGTTGTAAC
>Ga0209361_1001794_pt1 | contig 13049 bp, 12 predicted proteins | sample SaaInlV_200m_DNA_3_FD_184657 | JGI IMG/M metagenome (GOLD analysis project Ga0209361, IMG submission 184657) | Marine microbial communities from expanding oxygen minimum zones in the Saanich Inlet - SI037_S4LV_200m_DNA (SPAdes) (version 2) | ecosystem: Environmental > Aquatic > Marine >... | reverse complement strand
TACGGGTTTGGCTTTACTTTGTCTAGCTCAATCCAATAGATTGAATCATTATTAAATTGACTTATTTCGCTCATATTATTCCAAATTATATCATAAAAATTTCGCGCGGGAAAAGGACTTTCCTCGGCGTAACGTAGTGGAGCGGAGGAGGGTCCTTGAGGAGTGCGAATTGATTTATATAAAAAATTTAAGTACACTACAATCATTGCCTTCTACTGCCGGAGTGGTGGAATTGGTATACACGTACGATTCAAAATCGTATGCCGCAAGGCTTGTGGGTTCAAGTCCCACCTCCGGCACAATTAAAAACACCGTCGCTTAAGCGACGGTGTTTTTGTGCTTAGATTTTTCCTACCAAATCCATCCCCGGTTCTAATGTATCGCTCCCTGGAGTCCAGTTCGCTGGGCATACCTTATCCCCATGTTCATGAACAAACTTAGCAGCTTGAACCTTCCTTAGAAGCTCTTTTGCATTACGTCCTATACTGTTGTCATGAATTTCCATAGCTTTAAGTACTCCGTCTGGATTTATAACGAAGCTTCCTCGAAGCGCTAGACCTTCGTCTTCTATTAGTACTCCCATCATTTCTGAAAGCATATGGTTCGCATCCTCTGCCATTGGGAACTTAATCTTCCCTATTGCCTTTGATGAGTCATGCCATGCTTTGTGAGTGTATACTGTATCTGTACTTACTGACACCACTTCTGCTCCTTCCTTCTTAAACTCTTCATATAGCTCTGCCATATCCTCAAGCTCTGTAGGGCAAACAAATGTAAAGTCAGCTGGGTAGAAGAAAAGTATTAACCACTTCCCTTCAAAATCAGATATCTTCATTTCCTTTTCGTCGTTCTCATGGAAAACTTTGAAAGATATATCTGGTAATTTGTCTCCTATTTGGACTGTGTCTCCGAAACACATATCGCTACAGCAATCTAGGCAATCGGACTCGCCACAGATGCCACAATTATTTTCTTTTGACATATTTTTTAGTAGATTTAATATTAATATTAGGTATTATATCACGATGAAAGACAAAATTAAAATCATCGTAATCTTGGGTCAAACTGCCACTGGCAAGAGTGATTTAGCTGTGGAGGTCGCCAAAAAGTTTGATGGCGAGATTATCTCTGCTGACTCAAGGCAAGTATATAAAGGTCTAGATATCGGAAGTGGAAAGATCACCAAAAGAGAGATGCAAAGAGTGCCGCACCACCTTCTTAATGTAGCCAATCCTAAACGGCAGTTTTCTGTAGCGCAGTATAAAAGGCTAGCTGATAAAAAGATAGAAGAGATTAGTAAGAAAAAGAAATTACCAATAGTAGTAGGCGGTACTGGTTTTTATATTCAAGCCGTTGTTGATGATTTAGTATTGCCTGATGTGAAGCCAAACCAAAAGCTTCGTAAAGAATTAGAGAAAAAAACTGCAAAAGAGCTTTTTGAAATATTAAAGAAACTAGACAAAGGCCGTGCAAAAGATATAGAAAAAGATAATCCACGAAGACTTATACGAGCCATTGAAATAGCAAAGATGCTTGGTAAAGTGCCGAAGCTAAAGAAGAATTCAAAATACGAAGTACTTCAGATTGGTTTAAAACTCCCTGAAGATAAACTAAAAGAGAATATTAAAAAGAGGCTATTTACTAGAGTAAAAAAAGGGATGGTGGCAGAAGTAGAACTCCTGCACAAAGAAGGGCTTTCTTGGAAGAGATCAGAGTCACTTGGACTTGAATATCGCTTCTTAGCACAGTTCCTACAAAGCAAGATTAATAAAGAAGAGATGCTAGAGAAAATACAGACAGAAAGCTGGCAGTTTGCCAAAAGGCAGATGAGGTGGTTCAAGAGAGATGAGAGGATAAAGTGGTTTGGGCCGAGCGAGGTTTTAAAGATAGAAAGAGAGATTAAAAAATTTATAAAGTAAACACCTCAACGTATTGAGGTGTTTACTTTTTGCGGTGATATATTAGCCTTTGCTCGAACCTTTTTTGAGCATAAGACCAATTAACGCGCCGAGCGCGCGGTAACCTCAATAAACAAACTACGCCCCGAGTCCGTGGTAATGTTATCGCCCCAACGCCTCCACTCCGTTCCGCCGTCACCAAAACACAAAATTTTTCTTTACGGTTCCGTTAGTTTTTTCTGCCCCCAATTTTTAAAAGTAAATGTGAAAAGAAAATTTTTTGTTTTGGTTCTCTGTTCGTACCTCACAGAGTTGGTGCTCACGACGGACGACAAAAAAGAAGTCGTCTTATTTTTCAATACAAAGCACAATGTAATTCTAGATTTTTCCAGCGTACCCTCGGCATTCGCCTCGGGCATTACCGCTAGGGCTACTCGCGCCTACATACTTGGTGTGTGCGATGTTTGCTTCGCAAACCGCACACCTCAGGTTGGGGGAAAGAGGGAATCCTTCCCCCAGCTTCGCGCTCCTCCTCGCAGTTGTAATACAACATCTTCAATGCTGTTCAGATTTCTTCTTTCTCCAAAGTTAACAGCTCGCTTTAACGTGCCTACGGAGTCCACACTCGCACAACCCCCTTCCTCTTTTTCATCTCTGATTATGTAGCAAAGTATCTAATGTATTTCACTTCGTTTAACGTCGGCGCTCATACTTACCATGACGCCCTAGCGGTAATGCCCTCGGACGACGACGAACGACGAAAATGATCTCAAAGCTTCGCTTTGAGGAATTTAAAACACTCCTTAAACGCTCCAAATACACCATTTGGAGCGTTTAAGGTAAGAAGTGTGGGTTTACTATATTTTAGTGTAAAAAACCGATTTTCCAGTGTTTCCGACTTGTTTTATACGATTTTCTTGTTCTAAGATGTTTAGATAACGGAAAGCTGAAACTCTTGATGTTCGAAGTAGTTTTTGTATATCTTGGTTTGTGATTTGAGGGTTTGTATTAAAAAGCGTCATAATCTTGTCTAACTTCTTTCGTTTTCGTTCTTGGATTTTAGCGCGGGCTTTATTTAAGAGTTTTTGGATAAAATTTGGATCAGTTTTGTATACAATCTTTTCTATAGTTTGCGTTTGTGGTGTGGGAGTTGTTCCCACTTCTTTTTTTGGAGTTTCGGCTATTGGTGGAGTAATTTCTTGAGCAGACGGTTGGGCTTTAGTTTCTTTTTTTGTTTCTGGTTCTATTTCGGGTTCAGCTTCAATCTTTTTTTCATTTTCAGGAACAGTTTCAGTTGGTATTTCTATCTTATTTTCAATCTCTGGCGAGGCAGTCGCGACGGGTTGATTTTCCGTTGTAGTTTCGGGTTCAGAAATATTTTGAGTTTTATTTTCTTCTGGTAGCATAGGATTATTTTAGCATAAAAATACCACCTATCATTCTTCCTTTCATAGAATGTAGGTGGTGGTTTAAAAATTGATAACATTTAGACTCAATATAAGAAAAATCTCTACTTAGATTAAATCAATCTTTTATGTTTAGAAGCTTGGCTACTTCATTTGCATATTCCTCCTTACCAGTTTTTATTACTCTTTTAGCAACATCGATGAGTTTTTTATCCGAAACTACATCTCCCCATATCTTATCTACTTCTGATCTTGACAAATAACCCTTTTTACTCAACTTGGTTAAGTCTTCAAATTCAGATTCAATTTTTAGCATTGCATTATATAGAGAAGTAGCTTCTAAAAGAATAACTATACGAAATACTATATCGTCACTTGAAATACTTTTCAAAATATCTTCTGATGGCAAAGAAAATTCTGTTTGTATTAACACAGCTTTATCATCTCGGCCTCTGCGCATGTTACTAAACATTGCTTGTTTTACAATTGGATTTAATACGCCATCAGGTATTTCAAATTCTTCGGCTAATTTCTTAGTTTCCGCTATTTTGGATACGCCTGTATTGTTATTAGCATCTAGAAGATTTAAAATACCATTTTCTAAATTACCTAAAAATTCAGGATTTGAATATAATTCTTTGTTAGATACCGCTAGTTCATTCTTGATTTTAATGGCATCAAGTATTTGTTCTCTTGTGATCAAATTCCCAATTGCATTAATAGCGATTTCTTTATCAATATTCTCTGGCATATTTAAAACTTTTAAAGTTTCAAGGGTCTCGTCAATACTATAGGTACCCATCATATGCCCAGTTGTATACCCTGAACCAAGAATATTTTTTGCGCCTTCGTACAAATAACTTTGATCTTCAAGAAGATTTTGCCATTTTTTATAAACCTCGATATTTCGATCGCCTCCCATCCCAACTAATCCTCTTCTTAATACTTGAACTAAGGCCTCAGCCACTTTTATTTGTACTTTTGGACTAGAAACTAAAAGTGGAAATCCTTTCTTTACTTCTAATACGCTATCAAAATCTCTTTCTTTCAAATTTTGCAACAATTCTTTTTCATTTTCACTCAGACTTTTTGCTTCGTCTAATTTTATTTTTTCCATCTTTTATTCCTCTTTCTAAATAGGGTTAAATGAAACAAAATTTATTTTACTATTGTTTTTCAAGGTACTTCTAACTACCGCTAAAGCATAGCATACATACACCTTTTGTCAAGCCCAGCGTAATCCTCCAATAGCTTGGCAACATTCTATACTTAAAGCTCTAATTCATATAGAATCCTGCAAGGTTTTATGGGAATGTAGCGTATTTAGGTAGAATCTACCTCAATTTTAGGGGAATAGGGTTATTTTAAGATGTAATATACTCCTTTGCCAGAAGTTCCAATTTGCTCAATTTTTTGCTCTTTCTCTAGCTCGTTCAGATATTTAGACGCTGTCTGGTCAGAAACATCAAGTAGTTTTTCAACATTGTTGCAAGTAATACCTTTTTTAATATCGGCTACATTACATCTCTGTAATTCTTCTTGATGAATAGCTTCGCCTTTCATTAATTCCAAAATCTTTTCTTTTCGCTTTTCGGTTCGTTCACTAAGCGCTTCGCGTGCTTCTTCTCGAATTTCGTTTATTTCTTCTGGTTGTTTTGGTGTGAAAGATTTCTTTTGCACCATTTTGTCCTTGATATAAAATCCAAGAGCTATGCCGGCGATGAAAAATAATATTGATGTCATGTGTTTATTTTAACATTTTATATATTTATCTCAATTCGCCCAATATAGACGGTAGTCTATATTATTAAAGATGAGATAAAAATATTGGGATATGAAACTCGATATTAGTATCTTCTCCTTCATATTTAACATAATCTATATTATATTTTTCTTGATATTCTTTTATAAGTTTTTCGGTATCATTTAAAAAAGTCTTTTTATTTTCTAAATATTCTCGCTTCTTACTTTCAGATATTTTATCAAATTTTCCATTACTTCGCTCAAACATATCTTTTAATGTCCAATTCCAAGATAGAGGTTTCCCGTTTATATCCTTATCAAAGATTTCTGTTACAAAGCCATGCTTATTAGAAATATCTAAATATTCATCTTTTGTTAGATAGTTCATTCTATTTTTATTGACTCTACCAAGTGATGGCATATTAACGATATTATTAATCATATCAACATGATTTTTATCTCTTCCAGAATTAACTTGATTTATAAAATAACCGCTCTCTTTGAGTGATTTTTTTACATTTCCTAAAATATTATTAATCCCTTCTAATGAATTATAGTGAAGTACAAATCTCATTATTATTAGATCTTGCTTATCTTCTAGTGAGATATTTTCTATGTTTGCCTTTAAAGTTTTTAATCCTTTCGCATCTGCTTCCGCTAATTCTTTAGTATTCTCATCAATTACAACCACATCAACTGTTTTACCATTTTTTTCTAGACGATTTTTGATAAACTTTGATAAGAATCCATGTGCACCACCGAAGTCAGCTATTTTAATTGATTTCGGCAATTTATCTAATATTTTAGATATTGCATAATCATAATAAGTTTCAACTACCTCTTCATTCTTCATAATGCCCCCACCAACCTCTCCGAGATTAACATTTAATCGTACTTCTTTCTCTGATATTTCATTTACCTCTTTCTTTTCGTTCGTCCAAACAGTCAAACCCTCTTTCCGTCGTCGCGCAAGTAAATAGCCGATTATAATTCCGACAATAGCGATGATTATTATAGTTGTGTAGTTCATGGTTTTATTTTAGCATTTTATTGAAACCTTCCTCAAACCTTTCTTTGAGTCCATCGTTATAAAAAGGCAACCCAATCAGTTTAAATTTTTTATTTTTTATCTTAAAATCATCCAATTTTAGTTTGTGTTTTTCTGCAATTTGAATAAGAAATTTTTCTTTCCACCCCTCTTTTCCTTTTTCAAACAATCCATCTTCATCTAAGAATTGATCACCTTTTGGCTCAACAAATACTTGATATAGTAATTCTTTTTCTGTTTTTTTCTCTTTGAGAAATAAAACAAAATCAGGTTCAAACGGTTGTCCGTCCTCAAAATTAAAAATTTTAAAATATCTCTCATTCCTCATAACAGCAAATTGGCTGTATTTCTTTTTTAAATTTTCCGCAACCTCATCAAAAAAATTTAGGAATGATTCTTCTTCACTTGTACCCCATATCTCATTTTGAGCAAACCATTTTCTTCCCTCTAAATCTATGTCCTCCATCTCCGTTGCACGAGGACTGTCATTCGCTATTTGTATAATTTTGTCTTTGAAAATATCGGATATTCTATGCGCATTAAAATCAAAAGTCCCTTTATATTCTTTCTTATTTACTTGTGCGCTTTCTGCAAGATCATTGAGTACAGATACAACAAGGCTTAACTTATCATCTTGTGATAAGTTTGTTAGATGTAGCTCATTACTAGTAACATTAACAACAACAGCTTTTATATAATCTTCATTATCTATAAATTGCTGTATTGAATCTATGTGCGGGAAAAATGTCTTTAGATTATTAAATTTATAAAAATCTATACGATTCATTGCTTCATAAATAATATTTTTACCAAGGTCAGCAAGCTTAATTTTTTTAATTACAACATTACCTTGTTGTGCGCGCATTTTAAGCTTATTACTCAACACCTCATGTTCTTCCATGTATCCTGTCGGAAATTCATAAGAATATTCTTTTCTTATTTTTGCTAAGCTCAAGCTTTTTATTTCTTCTCTTGTGTCAGGAATCTGTGAATTTAGAAAAATTAATCCGTTTTTCCATAACACTGTATTTTTAAACTCTTCTTTTATTTTTATTTCTCTATCAACCTTGTTATCTGGCATTATTCCAGTCTTTTTCAGTGCATTTGTGATATCAGATATATAACCAGAATATTGTGCACTATGATAATGCAACTGTTCAATTATTCTTAATTCGCTTTCAATATCTTCATCAAATTTTCTACGATATTTGTCGGTTTCCCCTTTTATCATAAATGGATAATATCGCGCTCCTCGTCCGATAAGCTGTGCCTCTGCCATTGTATAACTCCCAGGTCTATGTTCACGAGAATTATATAGGCGCACAATATCAAAAAGGTTTAAAACATCCCACCCCTCATTAAGTGCATCCACCGCAAAAACTGCACGAACTTCATTATTTTGATCTTCTAATGAATTAACTAAAATCTGATTTTGCTCGCTCTGTTCTTTTGAGTCAATAGAAATACATTTCTCTTCTGAAAAATCATTTTTTAATTCTTGTACCAAAACACCTAGAGTAATTTTGTTGTTTCTAAAAAAATTGAAAGCTTTTTGTAATGTTTCGTTTTTTATTTTCTCTAGCTGCTTTAAATCGACTACTTTCAAACTTTTTATTTTCTCCAAAAACTCTTTTTTAAATTCGCTTGAGACAACCAGCTCTGTCCTTTTATCTTTTGGCGGATTAACTCTGTTTGCTTTGAACATAACGACAGGTTTTAAAGCGATTTTATGCTTTTGGGCAACTTTCATCCTGTATTGTGATAACACTACAGCTACAAACGCGCGTTCCATTCGTGACAGATCTGCTTCAAGTATTTCTATTTCTTTTGAAAATCCGTCCAAGCGATATTGCTTCAAATCATATTCAAAGATTATCTTATCTTCATATTTTGTAGCTATACTCTGATTATTCATATCAATCGTAGCAGTAAATTCAAGTAACATGTTTTCTTTATTCGCATTCAGGATTCTCATAACAGTCCCCTCCCACGAACGAAGTTCTTGTTCCTCATCTTTTTTGAGACCTTTTATATCTTTTAAACCATTACCTTCTTCAAATAAAGATTTTTGATTATCTTTTTTTAATTTTGTAAGTGTATTTATATGATGTGCCTCGTCAGATAAAAGTATGATTCTCTTTTCGTCAAAATCTTCATAAGTAATACTATTTTCTTTAGGATCATTAAGTCGTTTATGAAGTCCTTGTATTGTTGTAAAAAGGATATTTATATCTTCAGAATTTACCGCTTCAAAATTATCAACTTTAGTGACTCGCACTTTTTTATTATTAAATTTTATATCTTCTGCAAAAAGATATTTATTTGAAAGTAAATTTGTAAAATTATCTTTTGTTTTTTTAATAATATTTGTACTATTCACAAAAAATATAAAATTTCTGTACCCTCTCTCATACAAATATAAAATATCCGCCGCCATTATAAGCGTCTTTCCGCTCCCAGTCGCCATATTAAAAAGTAGATGAAACGGCTTTTTCTTGTTTGGGTACTCTGTAGCGTAATATATAAAGCGTCCTAGCGCTTCTTTTTGATATTCACGTAATGTAGATTTTTCGCTCAAATTTTCAGTAACAAAATTTGGAACTTTATCTTTAAAAAAGTTTTTATCTACAACATTCTGCGTACTATTAAATTCCTCGTAAAGCTTTAACATAAATCATCCTATTTATTATAAAACCCCTTATTTAAATCTTTATCTTCTTTACTTACTTTATAGTCTTTATTATTAACATCGCTATAATTTACATACAACATATTCTCATCAAGTGACTCAAGGATGAATTTCTTTTGATTTTCCAAATCTAAATCAACAAAAGATTTTATTTCTTTGTTGAATTTTTTCGGATCAATTTTGTAACTTAAAAATCCACTTTTCTGAATTTCTTTCCAAATTTTTTCTATATCTTTTTTGGTTTTCGCATCTCTGATTTCACGAACATATTTTTCATTAAGTGGCATTAACTCCGCATATACAAAACTCCCTCCACCTTTCCATTTAACATCTTTTGAAATTCCACCTTGTTCGCCATCAATAACTTTTTTTAGACGCGCTTCAGGAAGATCATGAATATAATCCATCTGCTCAGCTAAAATATATTGTCGCCCCATTTTGTGAGCCGTAGCACCTGTTGTTCCAGTACCAGCATGATAATCAATAACTATGTCGCCACGATTTGTCGTAAGCTCGAGAATACGCGCTAATAACTGTTCTGGTTTTTGCCCAGTAAATTCATATTTTTCTTTGGAAGATCCTTGTAACGGATTTATATCTAACCATAAATCTTGAAGTGGTACACCAGGCGCTTCATCTAAATATCGCTTTTTTTGAGGCACTATTCCTTTTTTACTTTGAACAATTTTCCCCTCCTTATAAAGCTCATTCATCTTTTTTTCAGAGTAAACCCAGTATTTTTTTACTCCTAGAAATTCATAATATGGGTTACCTTTCGAAGCGCCACCAGGTCCTAAGAGAGAAACTAGACGATATCTTCCACCTTTGTCATTATATTTATAAAAATCATTTATATATTTTTCTGAATATGGAGTATATACAGTATTAAGTTTATAAGACTTAGACTTACTGTATAGTAACAATGTATCATGCAATCTTCCGAGATGCTGTGCTCCTTGACCAACATCTCCATGACTAAAAGTACGTTTCCATATTATTGAATTAATAAAATTGTCTCGGTTAAACACACTATCCATTAATACCCTTAAATACGCTTGTTCATTATGATCACACTGGACTACAATAAAGCCATCTTCGGTTAAGAGGTTGCGAGCAATCTCAAGCCTGTTTTGCATAAAAGTCAACCAGGATGAATGATTGAATGAATCATTATATTTAAATTCATCATTCCCAGTATTATACGGTGGATCAATATATATCAACTTCACTTTTCCAGCAAAATGTTTCTCTAATGAGTGAAGTGTAAGAAGGTTATTGCCTTTAATTACAAGATTATCAGTATCTTTAATGTCTTTTGTTTTATGTCCAGTTTTCGTATTCTCCTTATCATATCTTTTCCAGTTCGTTAAAACTTTCGGTTCAAGCAAACGACTTATCTCATCTGGCGCGAGTGTTGTATTCCAAAAAATTTCTTTACGCTTCGCGTCTTCTTTTGTTTGTCCACCCTCAAGTACGCAATCTTTATACGGCCACACGAGCACAACATCTTTGTTTTGTTTCAAATATTCTCCATTTGTAAAAAAACCGATTTTATTTTTAAAAGCTGTGTATGAATCAGGTAAAAATTCTTTATTACTTACAAATTCAATAAATAAATCTTTATCAAAAACGGTGATATCAGAAACTTTTTTGAAGAAAATCTTCTTCAAATCTTTATCGCCAGCAAGCACTTTGATCAAATCCTCATCTAACTTATGTGCAAGTTCAACAGCTTTATTTTTCAATAATTTTCCATCATCAGAAATAAGTCTTTCGTCTTTTTTAAAAATTTTTTCTAATTTTTGAAATGTATTTTGAATCATATTATTTAATCAAATTATCAATTGTTATTCCAAGACCTTTTGCAATTTTTTCAATAGTTTGAATTGACGGTTTTGTAATAACATTAGACTCCAATTTTGTAAGAGTTGTATATGGAACATCAGATTTTCGAGCTAGCGCGTCTTGAGTTATGCCGAGCTTTGATCTCCGAACCTTAACTTTATCCCCAATTGTTGTTTTACTACTTTCCATACTATGATACCATACAAATGACAGGGTTATAATCTGACATGTTGATAACAGTATAGCATATTTGAAAATTTGAATGCCCCAAGTCGTTGAGGTATTCGCGAAAAATCGTCAAAAGGTCTTGAGAAATACATCATTCTCTCTATGTTCAAGGAACATTACAGAAAGAATAATATATTTGTCTCAAGTCTATTCAAACATACTACAAAACAAAAAATTTTCTTTTCACATTTACTTTTAAAAATTGGGGGCAGAAAAAACTAACGGAACCGTAAAGAAAAATTTTGTGTTTTGGTGACGGCGGAACGGAGTGGAGGCGTTGGGGCGATAACATTACCACGGACTCGGGGCGTAGTTTGTTTATTGAGGTTACCGCGCGCTCGGCGCGTTAATTGGTCTTATGCTCAAAAAAGGTTCGAGCAAAGGCTAATATATCACCGCAATGTAAGACTTCGTCAGAAGTTAATCCAACAACACGCTCCGCCGTAGGCGGAGAAGAAGAGAAAGAAGCCCGCCGTTTCGCCAAAAATTCGGACGGAACGGGTACGTCCCAGCGCGCGATTTTGTCAGTTTCGTATCTAAAAACTATTTATATGTTCAAACCAAAATATTTTCTTTATGCTCGCAAAAGTACAGAGGATGATAATAAACAGGTGATGAGTATTGAAGCTCAACTCTTTGAGCTTCGGGAGTTTGCTCGCAAAGAAAATCTTGAAATTGTTGAAACATTTCAAGAGTCGAAAAGCGCAAAGACACCTGGCAGGCCTATTTTTAATGAAATGATGAGCAAAGTTGAGCAGATTGGCAATGTAGGCATACTAGCGTGGCATCCAGACCGCCTCGCGCGCAATAGCGTAGACGGTGGGAGGATAATTTATGCAGTGGATCAAAGAAATATAGTGTCTTTACGCTTTTCGACATTTTGGTTTGAACCGACACCGCAGGGGCTCTTTATGCTTCAAGTGGCGTTTGGTCAATCCAAGTATTATTCGGATAATCTCGTTCAGAATGTAAAGCGAGGAATCCGCCAAAAAGTTCGCCGTGGTGAATGGCTTGGCTTTGCTCCTCCAGGGTATATGAATAATCCGCGCACTCATAACATAGAACCTCATCCAACCTATTCGCGTATTATTAAGCGTGGTTTTGAGGAGTATGCAAAAGGTAAGCACTCTTATGTCTCCTTGGCGAACTTTTTGGCGGAACTTGGCTTGACCACAAGAGTTGGCACGCCACTTTCTAAATATTCCATCAAAACGATGTTGACAAACAAAGCATATTTGGGATTCGTAAAACATCATGGGGAATTATTTGATGGAACATTTACGCCAATTATTACCCTGAAATTGTTTGAAGCCGTGCAGAAAGTTCTCGCGAGCAAAGAGCGACCGCGCAAAATTAAGAATGGGCATTATTTTCCTTTCTGTGGATTATTTAAATGTGGAGAGTGTGGGAGTATGATTACCGCTCAATGGGCAACTGGAAATAGTGGGATAAAATACAGATATTATCGTTGTGTAAAAAAGAAAGGAAAATGCTCACAGTCATATTTGCGCGAAGATATTTTTGTCGCTCAAGTTAAGGAACGGCTTCAAACAATTTCACTTCGCGATGAGATGACAGATAAGATGCTAGAGCAAGTTGAAAAATGGGAGAAAGAAAATAATCTCTCATCGCAAAGTTGCGTTCAAAATCTTACTAATAAAATCAAAACAAGTGAAGATCGCTTAGAAAAGTTGGTTAGTACATATTTGGATGGAGATATACCAAAAGATATCTATATACAAAAGAAAGATGAGAATATGCGCTCCACACTTGCTTTGAAAGAACAAAAGAAAGATTTAAAACGCTCGGGTAATAACTGGGTCGAACCCCTGCGGAAATGGATTTTAGATACGAAACAAGCCAACTTTTTAACAAAGTCCGATGATTTTCACGATATAAAGGACTTTGTCAAAAAAGTTGGAACGAACCACTTGGTTCGTGACAAAATCGCGCGCTGGGACGTACCCGTCCCGTCCGAATTTTTGGCGAAACGGCGGGCTTCTTTCTCTTCTTCTCCGCCTACGGCGGAGCGTGTTGTTGGATTAACTTCTGACGAAGTCTTACATTGCGGGCCCACCAAGACTCGAACTTGGAACGACGGTTTTGGAAACCGGAATTTTACCATTAAACTATGGGCCCCTCTATTACCTTTTAATCAAAAAGGAGCACTTTAATGCTTCTTTTTAGATTAT
>Ga0209361_1001793_pt1 | contig 13079 bp, 12 predicted proteins | sample SaaInlV_200m_DNA_3_FD_184657 | JGI IMG/M metagenome (GOLD analysis project Ga0209361, IMG submission 184657) | Marine microbial communities from expanding oxygen minimum zones in the Saanich Inlet - SI037_S4LV_200m_DNA (SPAdes) (version 2) | ecosystem: Environmental > Aquatic > Marine >... | reverse complement strand
GTCGTCCACCCATTCTGGGTTGACCAAAATAGTGGACGATTTGCTCCGGAATTAGTGGACGACATGCTCCGGAATCAGTGGACGGCATGCTCCGGAATCCGTGGACGATATGCTCCGGATTTTGCACCTTAGGGAGAGGGCACTAAAAGAAAGAAGCTCAACGTTTTGAAAACGCTGAGCTTCTGCTCGTCTATTTTATTCTATACTCAACATTTTTTGGCGTTGCTCAACGCTATCGCCAGCTCCAACCTCAATGCGACTGATGACGCCGTCGCGCGGAGATTTTAGCTCGTTTTGCATTTTCATCGATTCCAAGATGAGCAGCACGTCGCCTTTTTTCACTTCTTGCCCAACTTCGACAGACACTGCGACGATCAAGCCTGGCATGGGCGCTTTCAAGTGGAGTGTGCCCGATTGAGCAACTGCGCCACCCGAAGCCGCGCGCAAACGCCGTTCACGCTCGTCTTCAACGACGCTGTGGTAAAGACGCCCTTTTACGAGGACTTCGAGACCTTCTTCGCCGTGATAAACATAGGCTTCGTAGGATTTTTCATCGACGATCAGGGAAAAAACAGGTTGCTCCTGGATGGATTCGAAATCAACTTCGACAACTTTGCCGTCTATAGAAACATGGCGGTCGTCAATGATCTCGACCAGGAATTCTTTTTCGTCAATTGTGGTGATATATTTCATCATTGCCGCCTATCTATTCAGCCGTTCCCAGCGTGAGAGCCATTTCCAGTTGCTGGTATCGCGTTCACCGCGCCGAACAACGTGTGCTGCCCGTTCGGTTTGATCGTGCATGACCAATGTAGCGACGATCGCCGCAATATCGGGGAAAGTTTCTTTGCCTTCGACAATCTCTTCCATTGAGAATTCTTCTTCAACAAAGCGCGTGTCAAATTGCCCGCCCATAAAACGGTGCGAGTCCATCATTGCCTGATGGAAGGGGATGTTGGTACGCACGCCAACGACCTTATATTCTGCGAGGGCGCGGCGCATTCGCAAGATGGCTTGGGCGCGAGTCTCACCCCAGACAATCAGCTTGGAGATCATTGAATCGTAATAAGGGGTGATCTCAAAGCCGGAATACACTCCCGTGTCTACGCGGACGCCAGGCCCGGATGGGAGGACAATATGCGAAATACGCCCAGTGGAGGGCATGAAATTATTATGTGGGTCTTCGGCGTTAATACGACACTCGATCGCAGCACCCTTGACTTGAATATCTTCTTGAGCAAATGAGAGTTTGCGCCCACGCGCAACACGAATTTGTTCTTTAACGATGTCGACACCCGTTACCAACTCGGTGATGGGATGCTCCACTTGCAAACGCGTATTCATCTCAAGAAAGTAAAAATTCTTTTCACTATCAACAAGACATTCGATCGTGCCCGCACTTTCATAATTGACAGCTTGCCCGGCTTGAACAGCCACAGCTCCCATGCGTTTACGCAGATCATCGTCCATGATTGGCGATGGCGCTTCTTCAAGAAGTTTTTGATGACGACGCTGGAGGGAGCATTCGCGTTCAGTCAAGTGGACGACATTTCCGTGTTTATCCGCCAAAATCTGAATTTCGATATGCCGCGCGCCAAGGATCAGTTTTTCAAGGTAAACATTATCATCCCCAAAAGCAGCTTTGGCTTCTCGGCGTGCCGATTTCAACAGGGTAGGCATCTCTTCAATATTTGTGACTTCGCGCATCCCCTTGCCGCCGCCGCCCGCCGTTGCCTTGATCAGTAATGGGAAACCTACATCAGGTGCGAGCTTGAGCAATTCTTCGTCGCTAAGCAGCTCGGTACCTTCAGTACCGGGCACGACAGGCACGCCCGCCTTCATCATCGTTTCACGCGCAATGGCTTTATCACCCATCGCCGCAATTGCAGAGGCGCTCGGCCCGATGAACTCCAGCCCGGCATCTTCTACGGCTTGCGCAAAATCGGCACGTTCTGCCAGAAAACCATAGCCTGGGTGAATTGCACCGGCACCGCTTTTCAAAGCGATCTCGATGATCTTATCACCCCTTAAATAGGATTCACTTGAGGGCGCGGGGCCTAATAAATAGGCTTCGGTTGCATAACGGACATGCATTGCCTGACGATCAGCCTCTGAATAAATAGCGACTGTCTGTAAACCTAATTCACGACAAGCTCGCAAAATACGGACGGCGATCTCCCCACGATTAGCAATTAAAACTTTATTGAACATCGTTTCCTCCTGCCCTAAAGCGGAATATTTCCGTGTTTCTTGGGCGGATTCGAGTCGCGTTTATTACTCAACATCTCCAGCGCATTGATCAGGCGCGGACGAGTTTCGCGTGGCTCGATCACATCGTCGATAAAACCGCGCCCGGCTGCAACATAGGGGTTCGCAAATTTATCGCGGTACTCTTCCACCAACTCCGCTTTGCGCGCAACGGGATCATCGGCTTCTGCCAATTCATGCCGAAAGATGATATTAACCGCACCATCCGGTCCCATTACCGCGATCTCAGCGGTGGGCCACGCCAAATTCAAATCGCCGCGAATATGCTTTGAAGACATCACATCATAAGCACCGCCATAAGCCTTGCGGGTGATAACGGTCAATTTTGGCACTGTTGCTTCACAGTAGGCGTAGAGTAGCTTCGCCCCAGAGCGGATGATGCCACCATGTTCTTGTACGGTGCCAGGCAAAAACCCGGGCACGTCTTCGAAGGTGATGATCGGGATATTGAACGAATCACAGAAACGGATAAATCGGGCAGCTTTCTCCGAAGCATCAATATCCAAAACGCCTGCTAAAACTGCGGGCTGATTTGCCACGATGCCAACCGAGTGACCACCAAGACGCGCAAATCCAACCACGATATTCATCGCATAATTTGTATGCACTTCAAAAAACTCACCATTATCCATCACATGCTGGATAACTTCTTTGATATCGTAAGGTTTGCTGGGATCATCAGGGATAATGGAATCGAGCGCCTCGTCGCGGCGCAGAGGATCATCGCCGGTATCGACAAAGGGTGCATCTTCCATATTATTTTGGGGAAGATAACCCAGCAATTTGCGGATGAGGAAAAGTGTATCGGACTCGCTATCTGCAGCGATATGGCAAACCCCGGAGGTTTCCGAGTGGACGCTTGCTCCGCCCAAATCCTCGAAGGAGACGATCTCGTTAGTGACCGTTTTGACCACGTCCGGGCCTGTAACGAACATATAGGACGAGTCGCGCACCATGAAGATGAAATCTGTCAGGGCTGGCGAGTAGACTGCACCACCTGCACAGGGCCCCATAATAGCTGAGATCTGCGGAACAACACCACTGGCAAGCGTATTGCGCAGGAAAATATCGGCATATCCGCCCAATGAGACAACACCTTCTTGAATACGTGCGCCACCTGAATCGTTAAGACCAATGACAGGCGCGCCGTTTTTGAGCGCCATATCCATGAGTTTGACAACTTTTTCAGCATGAACTTCGCCGAGACTGCCACCAAAAACGGTGAAATCCTGTGAAAAGACGTAAGCCAAACGCCCCTCGATCGTGCCCCAGCCTGTAACAACGCTATCGGCCATGATCTTTTTCTTATCAAGACCAAAATCGGTTGTACGATGAACAATGAAGGGGTCCAGCTCGCGGAAGGAACCGGGATCAAGCAGAAGGTCAAGACGCTCACGTGCAGTGAGGCGACCCTTGGCATGTTGCGCATCAATACGAGCTTCACCGCCGCCCATGCGGGATTCGGCTTTTAGTTCACGCAATTGTTGGATCTTTGGGTTATTAGTCATATCACTCTCTTTTTTTGAAGAATTTTCGACTGCCGGGGAGAAATAAGGTTAAGGCAGTAAATATTAAAATGGAAAAGGTTAGTACTAGTGCAAAATATTGATTCTTGCGCCCAACAGCAGATTGGAAGAAGAGACGGTCTATCCAATAATAACTGATATAAAGGGCGATCAGGGTTGCGCTGGTAGGGCGTGCCCACTTCCAGCCAAACCAGAGACTCAGAGCAACGCCGAGCAAGCCTAAGGCCCAGAAAAGTCCCGTTGCTGCAATATAGATGGGACCGGGGCGCGGCATAAAGCGCAAGAGCAAATCCCATTCTGCGAGGGCTGCGCCGAATCTGATCATATTAAAGACCGTAAGCATTAACACGCCCCCTGCAAGCAAGGTTACGAGAAAGGGGCGTTTAGTCTGATTTGGCATTGGTTAGAAGGCGGGCGGCAATAAGAGGCGGAAGCAAGATCAGCGCTCCCCACATGAGTGGTGGAAAAATATCCAGACGTAGAGGAGCAGAAAGAAAAATAACTGCAAAAAGCCCTGTGAGCGCACCTAAAAAAGCACGCGAAAAGGCGCTAGGTGCGTGAGGGTGTCGGTGTAGGATAAAAAGCCCCAGCCCAACACCCAGTCCGTAGCCATAGATCGAGCCCGTTAGCAGATTTGGAATTTCGCTCCAGCCCGTGGGATCGTTGGCGCGCGCGGTAAAAAAGCCAAGTGCGCCGCCCAGCACTGCGCCAACTACACCACCGATAATGCCGACAAGGAAATTCTTTCGAAAAGAGTTTGTCGTGATTGGAGGCATTTATTGCATACGGATCATGCGCGAATAGGTACGCCCAATGATCTCTTCACGCAGCGAAACCAACTCAGGGAACTCATAGAAAAAGAGCACCTTTTTCTCTGCAAGAGTATTCCCGGTTGGTTTCGCCTGGGTCACAAAAAACGCCCAGGATTCTGCAATGTCTTCACCGGGGTTTGTCACTGCATAATCGGTTACAAACTGATCTTCATAGGCAAAATAGAAATCATCTGAAGCAGCATAGTATGCGTCTTCGTCTTCAATATATTGGATATCACTCCATTCTGTATAAATATCTGTCCAGAATTCATTGAAGAAGAGATAAAAATAAGAGTCGTTATTTGCGCAACCTTCCCCTGTAAAATAAGTAGCGCAGCTAACTTCAGCTTCATAATACGCATCTTCATCATCGGGATTATTGAAGATATACTCATCCACTTCAACCTGTTGTGGGTTTAGCGTAAGCAGATGACCGTATTCGTGGATCAAAGTAAAGGTTAATTCACGCAAGTTTTCGGTATCTGAAATATCTACACTGAGCATCCAGGTATATGGGTCTGCCGGGTTTTGCTCAACAGCTGCCAAGGTGCCGCCAATGCCATCGGTCATCACAACATAATGGGAGACAAAATCGCGTGCGTGGTTAGGGATCATCGCTGCGTAAAAAGCCCAAACTGTCTCATGCAAAGGAGTATTATCTTGCTCATCTAGCAGGTCGTCACTAACATCTTCATATGTGGGAGAATCAATTTCATTATCGTTGATCGCGTAAACCACCAGCACATATTCACCGTCCAATAACTTCTCTTCAAAATCATCCCCATAGTCTGTTACACCTTCCATCCATGAGGTAAACAGAGTCTCAGCTTGCTCTCCATCAAGGTAGCAAAGTCCACTTTCGGCGTGATAACTTTCTTCTTCGAGGCAGGTTTCATCTTCAGCCACAGCAGAAAGGGGTGGGGTATCTTCAACATCATTATTATTCGTATCATTATTTTGCTCAGCAACAAGCGGCTCTTCATCCCAATAAGGGTCTTCTTCCGCGATACCTGTTACGGCTTCGCAAGCAATCAGGGTTAGAACGACAACCGCTAAAAAAAGCTTCAACTGCCAACTTTTGTGCTTCATAAAAATCTCCTGTTCTCCAATAAAACTTTCTACATTAAGGCACCGGCACAGCATCCGGTTTTTCGGGGTGATAGGCTGAACCGCCACATTTCCAATTCCAATCAGCAATGCTGATGTTTTTCACTTGCGCATTCGGCGTAACTTCAACGACCTGTAGTGCTTGTCCGCACGAGGGATTTACACCGGTATATCCGCCTGAAACATAGGGCACATCACCAACACCGCGTGCATAAGCCACCACGTAGTAATTCCCGGGTGGCACGGTCATCTGATAAAAGGGGTGCCCCGTCAGCAAAGTTTGGATATACCAATAGGAGCCATCATCTTGATTGAAGAAGGCGACCACAACAGGTGTGCTTTCATTTGTCATTGGGTCGTTAAGATAAGGCGGCGCAGAGCCCATTTCAACTTTTCCGGAAATGACGCCCGGCGTCTCAGCACCGGCATCGGATGTTGGGCTGGGAGCAAGAATAGTTGGAACAGGCAACGCTTCCGGATCGCGCGTGACCCGAGGTTGAATCCATACAAGCCAATTTCCACTCGTCCCCTTTTGGTCACGCATTACCAGCATTAAAGAAACGCTTTGCCCGGCGAGAGAACTCAGATCAACCGATATCTTTTCCAACCCATCCCCTACCTGATGCTGCCAAGACCAATCTGTATCGTGATAAACGCCAGACGCATCAAAATATTCCAGCGCAAACTCTGTATTACAAGGGGAGTCTCCCTGACAAGCAATCGTTGCCTGAAAAACATCGCCGGGATAAATGAGCTGGACAGGATAACGCCCAAAAAGCCCAATGCCGCTTCCGTTTCCCTGCCCGGGCAAGGCGACCAACATAGGCGCTTCTATCGAAGTCATCCCCTCTGCCACAGTGTGATCTGTATACTCCACATAACCCTGTTTGGTTTCTTCCAAATGCCCCGGGCAAGGCAGATGATAAGCATTATTCGACCATTCTGCTTCGCAGGCTGAGACAACAAAATCAATAATAATATTTTCTACTACCGTTGGCGTTGGCGCAGAAGTTGGTGGCAACAGCGTTGCTACTGCTGAGGGCAATACCGAAGGAGGTGAGAGAAGCGTCGCTGTTGTAGCTGGCGTTGCTGAAGCTGTCGGCACGTCTGAAGGCAAGGTGCATGCTCCCAGCAAGATCAAATAAGATGAAAAACTCACCACAAGCCAAAGACGTTTTTTTGCACCCATACACCCTCCTTAAGGCTCAGAACGTTCAACCTGATAAAACTCAACCACCCTTTTCTTGGCAAAGCTGGCGATCTCTTCACCCAGACGCCCGTCAAACTCCCCTTTGTAGGGCAAGTCCGCCAAAAGTGCAGGATTTACAAAGACATAATCCATGCCCATATCGGCGAGATATTCATCGGCTTTACCGGCTTTATGTGCCAGGAAATAATCGTAGCTATTGATCAATCCATCCATATTTACGATGGTGCGATCTTCGATAAAATAACCCTGATTCCCGCCACCTGTCATACCGATCAATGAACCTGGTTCAGTATTCTCTTCCATAACGGCGAGGACATCCATATAAGGATGCCCCTCGTGTGCGACGCCATAGGGCATCAAATTTGCGATATGTAAGTAATAACTTTGCAACCAGACAATAGAGAGAATCGCTACAAATGCCCAAATCAACGGCCGCGCAGCGTCGTGAAGACGAGTAAGCGCATGGAAGAGAATATCCAAGAAGAGGGCAAGGATGAAAAGTGTAAAGAGGATCTGACTAACCCAATACCACTCTTTGGCAGACGAGTAACCTGTCGCATGGTAGTAAACGACCTGGACGAAGGAACCGACAAAAAGCGGAAGCAAGCCCAACTTCACGCTCGCGCGGATTGTCCGCTTTCGGGAGAAGAGTAAAATGACAAGGGCTAGAATCACAATAACGAAGAATAGTTGCCAGTAAGCGGCATTCGCTTCAGAATATCCGATCCACTGAGTAAGAGAATCACGCAGCCAAATCACAAATTTCGTCACCAATCCCCATGCGTTGTAATCACTGCCCTCGACTGTATCAAGCCCAAAAAAATTGTATATCCGTTTCGCAGGGCCACCATAAACACGCCCGGACAAACCGCCCCACCAACGCTTAACTTGCCCGCTGACAGGCGAGGATGTCCCAAAAAGAAGCTTACTGAAGAGCATATACGCAGCTAAAGCACCGCCAAGAATGCCATAATAAACGAGACCTTCGCGCAGCCAAGTTTGCCAATTCTCACGAAATAAAACAAGCGCAGAGCTTGTATCGCGTTCACGCTCGCCAGACAGATAACGCATACCAAAGCGCGTCATCATAAGCCAGAGCAACAGCCCGCCAAAGTTGAGAAGGAGCGCGCTGCGCGGAAAACTCTCTACAAGACCCAAGCGCCCCAAAGCGAGCATCAATACCGAGACAATGCCGCCCGAAACAGCAATACCCGTTAAAATACGCTTGAGTAAAGAAAAGGGTAACTCGAGACGCGGGTGATGATATAAGCCTAAGAAATAATACGTTGGTAATGTGACCACGAGCGAAAGCAAGATCATCGTTACGGCTACATCACCATAAGTATAGTAATCCTTCATGCCAACACGAAGAATAATACTCACAAAACCAAAGAAGCTGATTCCCAAGATATCTATTAACAAGAAGTAACGCAAAGGCAATTTTCGGAAAACGATATATAACCCAAAAAGAAGAACTAGAAAAACTGTATCCAGGCGGCTAAACATGACCAGCATTGCCGCAAAACCAAGCCCGGCGATCTCTTTTAGCGTAAGTGACTCTGTGTGCCACTTACGTTCCTTTTGTTCAAAAAGATATAGAAATAGGACAATTGAAAAAGCCGTCAGCCCTGTTTCTAGACCAAATTGCGTAACCGTTTGATATAGATAGATATTAAAACCCCAAAAAACGGCGACCAGCATCCCAACGGGTGGAGAAAGAATGCGAGAGAGCAGCCTATAAAGCAAAACACTTGTGGTTGCACTCAAGATACCCAAAACAAGAATAAGCAGCCGCAAAGGCAGCACCAGATCAAAACGAGCTAAAGAAAAGATGGGAATATTGACCAACATCCAAAGGGGGTGATAGCCATTTGTCGGGTTAACGCCGTCGAAGGTACTCCCCAGTCCTTCGCTGATATTTTGAGCAACTTTGAAATAATAATACGCATCATCGCGCACAAACCAACGATTCGGGAAGTTATGCGCATCTGAAAAAGCAGCATAAAACGCGCCCGCCATAATTGCAACAATCAGGAAAATCTCAAACCAACGCCATTTTTTCATCATGAAATACTCAATACAATTTTGCCAAGCTGTTCATTACGCTCCATCCGTTCGTGCGCAAAACGAGCTTCTTGCAATTCAAAAACTTTATCAATAACCGGCTGCAATTTACCAGCCACCACCAGCGACATCACGCTTTCAAAATCATTCAACGTCCCCATTGTTGAACCAATGATCGAGAGATGTTTCGCAAAAATATAACGATTGTCGATCTCAAATTGCGGCGCGCCCGTATTCCCCACTGTCAGTAAACGACCGCCTTTACGCAATGCCCGAAAACTAAGCGGGAAAGTTGTGCCTACATTATCCACGACCACGTCTACACCTTTACGTTTCGTCAACTTGAAAACTTCTTTGGACCAATTATCGGTTTTGGAGCGATCAATGAGGACATCCGCACCAAGCGATTCGGCAAGCTCCAGTTTTTTCTGATCGGACCCGACCACGATTACACTTGCTCCCGTTAACTTGGCGATCTGAATGCACGCAGTATTGACTCCGCCAGATGCCCCGACGATAAGCACTTTCTCCCCCGGGCGCAATTTCCCGCGCGTGATGAGAGAGTGCCAGGCTGTCTGGTAAACGAGAGATGCCGCAGCCGCCGCGTGGTAGTCGAATGAATCGGGCAGACGAAAAAGTTGTTTTGGCGAGAGCAAGACAAATTCCGCGTATGTGCCGCGTACAGTTTCGCCTAGCAGATGCCAATTGTCGCAGCGGTTATCTTCCCCTGCCAGACAAAAATCGCAATCGCCACATCCCAGATTTGCGTTGATGACCACGCGATCGCCAACTTGCCAGCCTTCAACTCCCGCGCCGATCGTTACAATTTCGCCCGCGCCATCTGCGCCCAATATATGGGGCATATCAAGCTTCAAACCCTGCCAACCTGCGCGGACAAATAAATCCATACGGTTAAGCGCTGCGGCATGAAGCTTGACTAAAACTTTCTGGGGGGCGAGTTCGGGTGTCGGAAAGTCAGCATATTGCAGACGCTCTGGCGCACCGTGCTCATGAAGAAGAATTGCTTTCATTTTCTAAATATCCCAGCCAGATCATCGCCTTGATCGCGGCGAAGAAATGCTTCTAAAAGTTTTTTATTTAATTGAATAGAGGCAAGAAAGAGCAAGACAAATCCGCCTATGAGTAATAGCCAGTCACGGAAATTCGTAGGCAGGAATTGCAAGGCAATAATGTGGAAAACCTTTTTTACGGAGCCGTGCAGGATCACAGGTGTGAGTAATTTCCCGAAGCCTACACCAAATAAAAAGATGCCGATCACAAAGAGGAGCATCCAAATTCGCATACCGAAGCTGGGCTCAAGCCAACGCCAAAAACTGGCACGCGAATAAATATGCAAAGTATCCCAGAAAGCACCTGAAATATTACTGGTATTCATACGCCCAAGATTGCCCGTGCGGCTATACGATAACTTGACAGGATATTCGACAATACGATAGCCAAAACGTGAAGCTGCTACAAGCAATTCGATATCATAAGCAAAGCGGCTTACTTTCAGGCGCGGCACGGTCGCTTCTAAAACCTCGCGTTTAAAGAGCTTAATGCCGGTCTGAGTATCTGTAATTGAAAGCCCAAAAAGGAAAGCTACGCTACGTTTATAAAGCCCACTCATCATCCGGCGCAACCAGGGGAATTGGTTCTCGCTCATATCCTTCACGCCTGCAACAACATCAGCACCTTCTTCGTCCATTACATGATTTAATTCAAAAAGGTAGTTGGGGCTGATCTCGAGGTCGGCATCTAAAAATGCTATCCTTTGCCCCGAAGCAGATCGAAATCCTTGAAAAAGAGCGGCACCCTTGCCCTGATTGCTCTCCTGCTGAACAGAAAGAACGGGATGCCCATCTGCTTGTGCTCTTTGCGCTTCGCTGAAGGTGTTGTCTGCGCTGCCATCGTCGACCACGATCAATTCAAAATTTTCTCCTGCCAAAGTTTCGCAAATACGCAAAATATTTGCGTAAATATGCTCGCCTTCGTTGAAGGCCGGCAGGATGATGGATAATGTAGTGTTTTTGGGTTTTTCTGAAGTTGTCATTAGAAACCGAAGTGACAGCCGTATATTGCGGCTGTCACTTTTTTAGCAAAAAGAATTTAGCGTAAACCAAGTTCAAGGCGAGAGATCACCAAACGTTGAATCTCACTGGTTCCCTCGTAAATTTCTGTGATCTTCGCGTCACGGAAATAACGCTCCACAGGATATTCTTTGCTATACCCCATCCCGCCATGAATTTGGACGGAGGCATGAGCGCAAAACATTGCCGTTTCGGACGCAAAAAGTTTGGCAGAAGAAGCCGCCAGCGTAAAACGTTCATTTGTTGTTTTTGAACGTTCTTTTGCCATCGCCGCATTATAGACCAGCAAACGCGCCGCTTCAATGCGCGTCTTCATATCTGCTAATTTGAAAGAAACTCCCTGGAACTGTCCGATCTTCTTACCAAAAGCATCACGCTCACGCGCATAATCTATAGCGGCATCATAAGAGGCTTCCGCAATACCCAAAGCTTGCGAGGCGATACCGATCCGCCCTACATCCAAAACGGTCATGGCGATCTTGAAACCTTCACCTTCTTCACCAAGACGGTTTTCAATGGGGCAGCGATAATCTTCAAAAACGATCTCGCTCGTAGCAGAAGCGCGGATGCCCAATTTCGGTTCTTTTTTGCCACGCACATAACCAGGCTGATCTGCGTCGACGATGAAAGCCGTGATGCCTTTCGCACCCTTATCGGGATCAGTGACTACATAAACGACCACATAATCTGCGACGGGACCGCCCGTGACCCAGGACTTGCGTCCGTTAAGGATGTAATGATCCCCGTCCCGTACAGCGCGGCTGCGCATCGTGGCTGCATCAGAACCAGACATAGGCTCCGTTAGCGAATAAGCCCCGATCTTCTTACCTGAAGCGACCCCACTAACATATATCTTTTTCTGCGCTTCGGTACCAAATTTCAAAATCCCATGGCAAAAAAGCGAGTTATTTACAGACATGATCGTGCCATGTGAAGCATCAGCTTTTGAGATCTCTTCCAATGCCAAAACATAGGCTAAGGTATCCATGCCTGCCCCACCATATTCTTCAGGAACTTCAATGCCCATGAAACCCATCTCGCCCATTTTACGAATAGTCTTCGATGGGAATTCGCCGCTTTCGTCAAATTCAGCTGCTATAGGTGCAATCTCCGCCTGCGAAAAATCGCGGGCTGCGTCAAGGATCATTTTATGTTCATCACTTAATGGAAATAATGCGGTGTCGCTCATTTCTTCCTCCAATGGCAGAAAAATAGGATGCGCTGATTATAGCATGTTGGCTTGCCCTATTAGGCTTTTTTTATCAGCTCTATCAACCCACAACCTGATTACGCCCCGCTCTCTTTGCTTCATATAAGGCAATATCTGCCTTTTTTATTAAACTTTCCAGAGTCTCTCTTTCCTTCTGTGCAAATTCAGAAACGCCAATACTTGTTGTAATAGAAACACTAAGATCGCCCACCCAGATCGGCGCATCAGCAAGACGAGATCGAATACGTTCTGCTGTTTCAAATGCCGAAGCCTTATTAACTTCAGGTAGCAAAACAATAAATTCTTCACCACCATAGCGAGCAACAATATCAGCTTTGCGGACCCATTTTTTCAACAAGAAAGCCAGCTCACGAAGAACTTCATCCCCTACTGCATGACCATGCGTATCGTTAACCTTTTTGAAATGATCCAGGTCGATCATCAACAGACTTACAGGGCTTATATACCGGGTTGCGTGCAAAAGTGTCTGCTCACCCAAATGAAAAAAGTGTCTTCTATTCCATAAGCCTGTTAAAGAATCTGTAACCGCCAGATGCTTAACCTCGCGATTCAACTTCACTTGCTCCGTAACATCTCGAATAACCACCGTACGCCCAACTTGATGGCCAAGTCTATTTCTAATAAAAGAAATATCGATTTCAAAGTGTTTCGCCTCAGGTGAAAATGGAATTTTTGGCAACAAAAATAAGACACTTTCCTAGCCCGCAGCCGAAGAAGCTGTGAGCAGACTATTCCTGACGGGGGATGATGTACTTTTATGGGCGGCAATTC
>Ga0209361_1001767_pt1 | contig 13288 bp, 9 predicted proteins | sample SaaInlV_200m_DNA_3_FD_184657 | JGI IMG/M metagenome (GOLD analysis project Ga0209361, IMG submission 184657) | Marine microbial communities from expanding oxygen minimum zones in the Saanich Inlet - SI037_S4LV_200m_DNA (SPAdes) (version 2) | ecosystem: Environmental > Aquatic > Marine >... | reverse complement strand
AATTGCAAAACAGTGGTTCTGAGAGGTAATTGCCACTTTCTTTGTTCTTAAATCCATAACAGGTTGGTTGCCGCCATGGTGTCCGAATTTCAGCCTGAATGTCTTGTATCCCAATGCCTGAGCTATAATCTGAATACCAAGGCAGATGCCCATAACGGGTTTTTTGCCTATTAAACCGGTGATATTTTCAACCATATACGGTACTGCAGCTGGATCGCCGGGACCGTTTGAGACAACGATACCGTCAGGTTCCATTGACAGCACTTCCTTTGCGCTGGTACTAGCCGGCACTACGGTTACATCACAATTGTGATTTCTCAGCATTCTCAGAATGTTATGTTTAACGCCACAATCGTAGACCACCACCTTATACTGTTTATTATGTTCCGGTTGTTTGTTGGTACTTCCACCTGCTGTTTTAATAACGATTTCTGCATCTTCCCAACTGTAGGTTTTTTCACACGAAACCTCTTTGACAAGGTCTTTCCCTTCAAGTCCGGGCAATTCGTTCGCCTTTGAAATAAGGCTTTGATGGTCTGTGTCTTCAGTAGAGATTATGCCTACCTGTTCACCATAATCCCTTATATGTCTAGTCAGGGCTCTTGTGTCTATTCCCTGAATGCCCATAATTCCTCTGTTTTTCATGAATTCATCCAGGCTTATATTTGAACGCCAATTGCTGGGGAATGGGCTAAGCTCTTTAATGATAAGCCCTTCCACATGTGGCTGTATAGACTCATGGTCTTCCTCGCAGATACCATAGTTGCCTATCAGGGGATAGGTCATATTTACAATCTGTCCCTTGTAAGAGGGATCTGTAAGTATCTCCTGATATCCGGTGATACTGGTATTAAATACGATTTCACCTGAAGTTTCCCCTTCGGCACCAAAGGAAATACCTTCAAAAACCTTTCCATCAGAGAGGGTTAAAATGGACTTTTTTGCTTTCATAGTTGCGATAATTACCTTATTGAAAAGGTCTAAAAATGCGGATTTTTTAAATAGTACTCGTTAGCAACTTAACTGTCAAGATGGAGTATTTTTTCGCTTGACAGTAATTATGCGTCTGTTATCATAACTCAGTACGTAGAAAAGTACTTAGGGAAAAAGTTGATTGTTTTACAATAGCTACAAGTTGAGAAAAGAGTGCATAGTCTACGAATTAAGAGGAGAAGCTCTATGCACACGGTAAACAAATATCTGACGTTACCAAATTTGATCAGTTTTGCAAGAATATGTTTTATCCCTCCTTTTGTAATTTGTCTAATCCAGGTGCAGCATCATAACTTCTGTAGATATATAGCCTTAGCTGTGTTGGTCGTAATTGGATTAAGCGATGTCTTAGATGGATACCTTGCACGGAAAAGAGGAGAAATAACAACACTTGGTAAATATCTTGATCCCGCTGCAGATAAGCTGCTTTTACTAATTGCATGTTTTTTGCTCTCTTCGGATAAACTATGGTCCGGGCCCATAGTTCCTGTCTGGGTACTGGCGGTAATTGTAAGCAGAGAAATTCTTTTTTCGTTAGGGATGTTAGCAGTATTTGTTACGATAAAACGTAAAATCAAATGGCAGCCTAATAAATTGGGTAAGCTGACGACTTTTTTGCAGATTTCAGCAATTATTGCAGTACTGCTTGGAAACCACATCTCTCTGCATACCCTTGCAATTCTGTGGTTCGTGGTTGCAGCTGTTACATTGCTGTCAGCGGTAAACTATACCTATTTGGGTGTCAGGCAATTATAAATAATTATTATGGAAGGTTTGGATTATGTTTAACACAATTACAGAGGTTATTGAAGATCTGAAACAGGGCAAGATGGTTATCGTTGTTGATGATGAGAGTCGTGAAAATGAGGGAGATCTGACGATCATCGCAGAAACAATTACCCCTGATACTATAAATTTTATGTTGTCGCATGCAAGAGGGATAATCTGTTTGACGATATCAGAGGAACATGCAAAGCAGATCGGCTTAACCCATATGGTAACGAATAACACATCAGGTTTTCAGACTCCGTTTACGGTAACGATAGATGCAAAAGAAGGTATAACAACTGGTGTCTCCACCAAGGATAGGACAACTACCATACTGAAGGCGATAAGTGATGACTGTGTTCCATCCGATCTTGACAGGCCTGGACACGTTTTCCCGCTCATGGCTAAGAAGGGAGGGGTTCTGGTGCGTGCCGGTCATACTGAGGGGGCTGTTGATTTAGCCCGCATGGCAGGTATGCATCCATCGGCCGTAATATGTGAACTCATGAATGAAGATGGAACGATGTCAAAGCTTCCTGAACTTTTACAGTTTGCAGAAAAACACGAGATGAAAATGTGCACTATCGCTGATATTATTAAATATCGCCACGAGCAGGAGCGTTTGATAGAGAAACGTGTTTCTGTTAATATTCCTACTAAATACGGAAAATTTGTTTTACATCTTTATCGTTCGTTTACTGATGAATACCTTCATCTGGCCTTATGTCTTGGGGACATCGGCAGTATGGATAATACGCCAGCCCCGATCCAGACAGATCCGATTTTAATACGTGTACACGATGAATGTTTAACTGGTGATATCTTTGGCTCTTTGAGGTGTGATTGTGGAGAACAGCTTCACAGTGCGTTAAAGACAATCCAAAAAGAGGGTAAGGGCATTTTGCTGTATATGCGACAGGAAGGTAGAGGTATTGGACTTGAAAGCAAACTGCATGCTTACGCGTTACAGGAAACTGGCTTGGATACTGTTGAGGCAAATAAGGAACTGGGTTTTGGTGCGGATAAACGCGATTACGGAATAGGCGCACAGATACTCAGGGATTTGGGAATAACGAAGATGAAACTTTTATCAAATAATCCGAAAAAGTTTGCTGCTCTGGCCGGATATGGGCTGGAAATTACTGAACGCGTGCCCATCGTTATTGAGCCGCAGGAAGATAATGAACACTATCTGCGTACCAAGAAAGAGAAGCTCGGACATATCCTTTAAGGGATTTGATTGTTTGGTAGCAGTTCTCCAGGATGACGTTTCGTATCATCCGATGGGCGTATGTGGTCTCGTAAACTACGCAACCGAGAGAATGCGGCTACACAAATCGCCCAACTCAGGTAGCGGAGAAAATCTTCTGCAGGTTTCCAATTTCAGTTCATAAAGTCAATCTTTTAGCCCTTCTTGCCTTTGCGTTAAGGTATTTTAAATAGATCTATAAATGAACAAGTATAGTAAATATATAGCCGAAGTATTAGGAACGCTTTTGATCGTCTTCATTGGGGCCGGTGCAGTATGTGCCGAACACTACGTAAAGATGGCAGGTGATCAGGGGATTCCTGTGTGGACAATAACCGTGTTTGGCTTTGTGGTAGTTGCTGTTGTATACGCGACAAGCTACATTTCAGGCTCTCACATAAATCCTGCAATAACGATCTCTTATTGGGCTACCGGCAGGATGTATGCTGGTACAGCAGCCTACTATATAATGTCTCAAATGCTAGGTGCAGTAATGGCTGCGTACTTCTTGAGCTTACTGTTTCCTGATGCAGTTTCTACCGTTTTCTTAGGCACCTGTACTCTGGGAGAGGGAGTCGGTTCCTGGAAGGCAGCGTCTATAGAATGCCTGGCAACATTCCTGTTCGTATTTACCATATTTGCTACTGCTGTTGACAAGAGAACATCAAAGCTTCTTGCTGGAGTCGCAATTGGTTTAGTATACCTGTTTGGTGTGTCGGTAAGTGCAACGTTCAGTGGGGGTGCACTTAATCCTGCGCGTGTCTTTGGTCCCGCAGTAATATCCGGTCATTTCGATTACCATTATGTTTGGTGGTTAGGGCCTGTATTCGGTGCGATTGCGGCCGGATTCCTTTATGGCAGGGTCTTTAAACGGAAGAGTGAAGAAAAGAAGTTGTCACCGGTAAAGTGATAATTCCTTCTCCATTCCTTATATTATTGAAAGGGTTTTTCTTCTGTGTCTTCTATCGATCTACCAAATACCTTTCCTGTTCCACAGGTATACGTAGTGATAAACGAGAAAGGGGACAAGAATCTTTGTGATTCTTATCCCCTGGTTTTATAATGCAGACAGATCCCTTTTTTAATGTACACTCTTTTGTACATCAACAGACATCGACCTCTTAAAGTTTACCAGCTTTTCTTTTGGCAAGTCAATTGATAATGCGAGGAGCATAACCTCGATGGCTGTTTGTCTTGTCTCATATGCCGCAAGCTTGCACTTAAGCTGATCAATCTGCTCTTGTTGCTTCTGTGTTACCTTGGTAAGCACTGCTACAATATCCATGGGTGCAAGACCCTTACGGTCATTAGTTGCCACCAGTTCCGGTACATCCTCTGCAATGAAACCTGCATATGCTTCCTCTTTATCTACCTTGTAGTTATACGTTACAGGTGTAAGGTTCATTAGAGTTGTAAAGGCATTATCATACGTCAATTCAATTATGTTCTCCTTCAGTTCGCGCGAGGAGGAGTTGGTCCAAGTACCACCAGTTGTAAGATAGGCACCGGTCCAGGTATTGATGGCACGAGTCGAATAAATAGATGTTGTTCCGATACCAATCTTGGAAGAGTTTTTACCCAGTATGACATTACCACCATCTTTATTTACATATAGAGTGGAAACTAAACCATTATTTCTGGCGATGATTTCGTTGTTATCCATGACAATATTTGTTGAATTAGTCGCACCCAAGACCATTGCGCCGTGACTTGATAAACTGGCATCCGCTGTAGAGTTAATCTGCAACGATGTTACCGGCGAGCTTGTCCTGATGCCGACGTTGCCATTACTATTAAGAATGCTCAGGGCGGTCTCATTGTTGTCATTCACTATGTTCAGATCACCACTATTATCTATGCCGATATCGAAGAATTCTGTACCTGTACCGCCTTCTTCAAGTCTGATATTCATGTCTGTGTCATTAAATGCTTTAACGTGCAATCTTCTGCCAGGCGTATGCTTTCCGATGCCAAGTTTACCGGAATTATCAAGATGTGCCCTTTCTGTACCCTCAGTAGACAATCTAATACCACCGCCTGTTCGGTTATTAAAAATATTCATGGAATTAGTGTAAGGAGCACTAGCTCCGCTTCCAAATAAGTTAATACCGGCTTGCGTCCCTTGTGCATTAGCAAAAGATATGCGCATATTAGCATTTGCTCCAGTGTTATCATTTTGAATTCTAATACCTGTAAGACTATCAACATCATTGTGAATATGAAGATCTGTCTGCGGATATATCTCTCCTATGCCTACCCTACCGTTTCTCCATGTCATAACATCGTTACCATAATAATCATGCAGATTGAGATAAGTATTCCAGGCAAGACTGCCCGAAAACTGTCCTTGAAAGGTAAAAATCTTAGACGTTCCTTCATCAAAGCTGAGCAAGTCTGCATTTGTATTATTGGGAGTGCTAAGAGACATTTTCGCTCCAGGACTTGTCGTCCCGATGCCAACGTTGCCGCCATTGAGTATCATCATTCTTGGCGTTCCAACAGTTTGACCTGATTGTGCAGTGTCAAAGCGTAAGTTTTTCTCTGAAGCGATGACTGCATCAGCATTCCCAACAGTAAAAATTGTCAAATCTGCTTCAGCAGCTGAAGGCCTTCTAAATCGTGCTACTAATCCCGTATTAACGTCTTCTCCGTTAACCAGGAATGACGTAAGGCCGCCTGCACTTCCTGCTTGCACATCCAATCTTGCTCCTGGATTAGTCGTACCGATGCCGACGTTTCCTGTATTGTAATAAATATCACTACCTGCTGTTCCTCCCCACAGACCACTGAAAGCATCTTTCCATTCAGCTAATCCATCTGCATCAGAGGTAAGCACTTTGCCCGCACCCTTTGACGCATGATTCATCTTGATCTGTCCAACGACCTCTAGCTTCGCTTGAGGTGTTGCCGTACCAATACCAATGTTGCCCCAGTCGAATACCGTTTCTCCACGAATGTAATTCCTGGCGCCGCCAAAGTCCGTTAAATAGTTGTTCGGATTACCCGTAGAAGCCCCAAATACGGTTGCCTTTCCGTGTACATAGAGCTTTATAGCCGGATTAGGACTGGTCGCTGATCCGATATTGACGTTTCCTGTATTGTAATAAACATTACTACCTGACTCAGTCCACAGGCTCCCAGGATCCTGCCAAGTAGCATATCCTGATGCATTTGAGGTCAACACCCTGCCATCACCCTGTGTGCCATCAAACATCCTGATCTGTCCAACGACCTCCAGTTTTGCTGTAGGTGTTGCCGATCCGATACCTACATTTCCTGTACTATCCGCAATAACTAGTCTTGATCCTAAACCCTCTTCGAAGATCTCAAAGTTTCCGTCTACACCAAAACCGGATGGCGCAGCTCTCAGTGTCCAATTTTGTGTATTTATAGCACCATTTGTATCAAACAGACGGTAAGCATTGTTTGCCTGTACATCTCCGTTAACCTCTAGTTTTGATCCAGGGCTTGTCGTCCCGATACCAATATTACCGTCGTTCTGAATATGCAGACGGTTAGAGCCGTTTGTCAAAAATCCAAGACCAAAATTATCTGTATTTCCCAGGGTTCTATCGGCGGTACCGGCTTCACCTGAATTAGAGAAATACCCTAACAATGAATGATCTCCCCATCCATACGCCGTGTTCCAATTGGTTGTGTCTGTAACGAGTATGTTTGCCGCCTCGCTTAATCCGAAAATAGGATCTAACTCAACAGTAATGCCATCATCACCATCTGCTATGTCAGCAGGTATATCCGTTACATCTGCCCAGGCCGTATCTCCTAAACTGTTTAAGTCAGGACTTACTGTGCTGCCACCTAGGCTCAAAATTCCATTGGCAAATGTTAACTGTTGAATTTCATTAGAAGGATCAGCGTCATTGTCATCTACAGCATCAACACCACCAAGGTCGTGGAAATCTGTCGGTTTACCCGTCACATCTGCCCAGGCCGTATCTCCTAAACTGTTTAAGTCAGGACTTACTGTGCTGCCACCTAGGCTCAAAATTCCATTGGCAAATGTTAACTGTTGAATTTCATTAGAAGGATCAGCGTCATTGTCATCTACAGCATCAACACCACCAAGGTCGTGGAAATCTGTCGGTTTACCCGTCACATCTACCCAGGCCGTATCTCCTAAACTGTTTAAGTCAGGACTTACTGTGCTGCCACCTAAGCTCAAAATTCCATTGGCAAATGTTAACTGTTGAATTTCATTAGAAGGATCAGCGTCATTGTCATCTACATCGTCCCCATCAGCTATGTCTAATGGTATACCCGCTATTTCACCCCAGTCAGTTCCGTCCTTTACGCTCTCAGGAACCGTCGGATCAGTCTCAACCGCACTACCAGGGCCTCCTGCTCCTACCCACTCTCCATCACTGTTGATTACAACCTCGCAGTTAACGGCGATATCTCCTTCAACATTGAGCGTTGCGCACTCAGCCTCTATCTCACAAAGCAGTCCGCCATTTCGGCTATAGCCACTGATCACCTCAAAGTCTCCACTTACCAGGCCGGGTCCGATCGGTTTTGAACAACTCGTATGTATCTTCGTGTTGAGCTCACCATTCACCAAGATACTGATCTCGCTACTAAGAGTTCCGTGTTTGTCGGCGCCAATTAAAACAAACTGCTCGCCAGGGTCCACCGTATTTGTAAACAATGTATTATCGTCTTTCTTCTGTACTACCTCGACAAGGGCATTAGCAGCACCATTGTACTGTAATGTAAGCTCCGTAACCTTGCCTTCGCAACAGTTATCGTCACTGCTGCTGTCGTCATGACTCCTACTGTCACTATCATGACTTCCGCTGTCATCATGGCTACCGGCCATGACTCCATTACTCATAGAAGAAAATACGACAATACCTAGCAAAAATGCTGAGACAAATAATAGACGTGTTAGATTAGGTTTCATTATTACTCTCCTCTTTCATGAAAATAATTCCCATGTAAAAATGACTTTTAGTTTCGTAATCATATTAATTTCTTAAAATGTGCTGTGTATAATTAAAAAAAGCCCTTACCGTTTACTTAAAGTTAAAGCAGACGATGCAAGAGCTTGTATAAAATATTTCTTAAGTTATTTATATTGTTTGAATTTGCCATAGTACGGACCTTAACCAAAAAAATTAAATTTCAGCTAAACTATATGGCATCCATTCCATATACCAGTAACATTGCAAGTTTAGAACAGCCTAGAATTTAGCATGACGACCTTTTTCTGTCAATGTTTTAAACATGAAACGTATAAGGTGGTATGTGCAAAAAATGGTGTAAATAGGTACTGGAGTACAACCAAGTACTGAGAGAACTTATTATGATCTTCAGTCAGCTTTTCAGCATCGTATCCTTCTCCTTCTTTTCTGCAAGTTCAATAAATTGTGAAGATGCTATTGAGAGGATGCAGTAAGCTAAAAAGAAGTAGAGCCCTACTAATGTATTTGCCTCTGTATCGATTCCGGTATTCATATTGGAGAATGATAGGTAGGAGAGAAATGTTGCAACAACAAATACATCTGCCATGGACCATTTCCCTATCCTGCCTACAGTTTTCTTCACAAGCCCACTATTCCTGAAGGGACGACTCAGCAACAACAGGACAGAGAGTGTAAGTTTAATGAATGGTATAAGGACGCTGAAGACAAAGATAGAAACAGCTACCACGTAGTTTTTGCTTTCCAGAAGAACGTAGATCAGATCAATAACTGATTTGCTCTGGTAATAGTAGTACATTCTTCCTTCGAAAACCTTGTCAGGAATATCAATTTCCCCTATCAGGGGCACAGAAAATTTCAATGGAATAGTAAGATTTGTGCTGTATGCGCTGAGCTCCAGCATCGGGGTGATTACTCCTATTATAAGGCAGGCCAGGGCGATAGTAATGACTGTTAACCCTAATGTTTTGAACATGTTAGTGCTGCTCCAATAAATGATTAGGACGACTACGATGAAGGCTATGGATACTGCAATGAAACAGTAAGAATACTTTTTTTCAACTGCATAATCCGTTTCGGAACTTTTCAATTTCTCCTTTGAAGCAAGATCTCTGTCGTCCCATCCGGAACCGGTATAGATCCACTCCTCAATATTCAGCAGGCGATCTTCGAAATTCAACACGTCGACATAATCTGACTTATCTTCTGCATATTTCTTGCCCTGGTTATAAATCGCCTGCCCATTAAAGACGACTCCGATACCATAGAACAGTGCTATAATGGTGAAATAATATAGTGAGTTTTTCTTCATATATTTCTATAGTTTTGTGTTTTTAGGAAGTACTTTTTATGTAACCTTGGAATGATAGTATAAAACACAATTAAATGGTATTATGTTTCTCTCAATTATTATTTCGCAATCTACGCTCCTTTCAGCATTGAGTATTTTTATGGCCAAAGTTTTATGTAGCATATTTCCAAACTTTTTATAAAATTATAAGCACTATAAAAACATCCGGGACGGTTCAATAAAAGCAGATTCCGTAGCAAATAAATAACAGAGCCACACAATATGCAATATATTGTATTGAAATAGGCGGTATATACTATATATTGTGATTGAGGTGGTTTTCTAAGTTGGTATTTTTTTGAAATTTTTTTTTAGGTACTGTTTAGTTATGGGAAAGATTGTTGCAATCTGCTTAAGCAGGAAAAAAGGTGTGCAGAAGAAGGCTGTAAAACAGTGTAAGTTGGTTGAAGGTCATGGTTTAGAAGGTGATGCTCATGCCGGTGACTGGCACCGTCAGATCAGTCTGCTTTCTAAAGAGGGCAGGAAGTCGATGGAAGATAAAGGGGCAAAGCTTGATTCTGGTGACTTTGGAGAGAATTTGCTGACTGAGGGCGTGGATTTTTCTGACGTTGAGGTTGGTAGCGAGTTGCAGCTTGGAGAGGACGCGTTGGTAAGGGTTACGCAAATTGGTAAGGTTTGCCACGATAAATGTAATATCTATTATCAGGTGGGTGATTGCATTATGCCAAGAGAAGGCATATTTGCTGAAGTATTAAAGGGTGGCGAAATTAAAGTTAATGATAATATAGGGTTCGTAAATGATAAAAGCAGCAGTTCTGACAATTAGTGATAAAGGTTCAAGGGGCGAAAGAGAAGACAAGAGCGGAGAGGTGATCAAGGAGAAGCTGGGCCTCATAAAAGCTGAAGTGGTCACATATGAGATCGTGCCTGATGAACGGGATATCATATCTGAGAAGCTCAGGAGCTTTGCTGAAAGTGCAAATTTAATCCTGACAACAGGTGGAACCGGAGTCAGTCCCAGGGATGTAACTCCAGAAGCAACAAAAGACGTAATTGAAAGGGAGTTGCCAGGTTTTTCTGAAGCAATGAGAGCAGAGAGTTTTAAGGTTACTCCAAGGTCGATTGGGTCACGGGCTGTGTCGGGGATGTATAAAGATACGTTGATAATTAATCTTCCCGGAAGTCCAAAAGCTGTTGCAGAATGTTTGGGTGTGGTTTTGGATGCGATACCACACGTTATTGAGGTGGCAAAAGGTAAGGTATCTGATTGTGGCAAGGATGTGCATCATAGACATCACAATCATACCCATTAAGCAGTTTATAATAGGTTCGAAATGACATTTCAGGAAATCATACTAAATCTTCAAAAATATTGGTCAGACAAGGGGTGTGTAATAATGCAGCCTTACGATATAGAGGTTGGCGCAGGCACCTTTAATCCATCGACTTTCCTTAAGGTGCTTGGCGATAAACCGTGGAAGTGTGCTTATGTCGAGCCTTCGAGGAGGCCAACTGACGGTCGGTATGGTGAAAATCCAAACAGGCTTCAGCACTACTATCAGTTCCAGGTAATCATTAAGCCTTCACCGGACGATTCAAAAGCTTTGTATCTGGATAGCTTGCGCACCCTCGGAGTTGATTTGGTTGCGCACGATATTCGATTTGTAGAGGATGACTGGGAATCGCCTACTTTAGGGGCAACCGGCCTTGGTTGGGAAGTGTGGCTCGACGGTATGGAAATAACGCAATTTACATATTTCCAGCAGGTCGGAGGTATAGAGCTGGATGTGATATCGCTTGAGCTGACTTATGGCCTCGAAAGAATAGCCATGTTTATCCAGGAGAAGGAATCTGTTTACGATCTGGAATGGGTAGACGGATATACCTACGGTGATATACATAAAATAGATGAGGTACAGTTCTCCAGGTACAATTTTGAAGCCGCAGATACATCCATGTTGCTTAAGCAATTTGACATGTACGAACAGGAGTGCAAAAAATTACTGAAAGACGGTATCGTCATACCTGCATATGATTACGTTCTTAAGTGTTCGCACGCATTTAACCTGCTGGACGCGAGAAAATCAATTGGTGTGGCACAGCGCACAAGGTATATTGGGCGAGTCAGGGGTATGGCAAAAGGATGCGCAGAGGGTTATTTAAAATTGATCAACGGTTCAGAGCAAGATGTTGAAAGTGTGGATGCTTAGCCGGGATTGAATGTTCTATTATATTTCCTGCCACCAACTTCAAGGCCTTTCACCTTTTTTTCTTTGCGGTAGGAGATGTTCTTTCTTGTGGTACGGAGGCTCTTTTATCAGGACTGTCTGTTGTCTGTGTCATCATGCCCTTTAGCTTACCAACAATATTTTCAAATTGATTATTATCTGCAAATTCGATAGTAATTCTTCCTTTTCCGTTTTTCTCTACTATAGAAACCTTTGTCCCTACAATCTTTCTTAGCCCATCTTCCAGATCCAGAATATGTGGAGACTTAGTTGAAGTTGGCTTAGGTTTTCCGCCAGAAGTCTCCTCCGTAGAAGGCAAAGGGCCTTTTTTGCCAGAAACGATTAGCTCTACATCACGAACCGAGAGGCCGTCGGTTGCAATCTTTTCGCCCAGTTCTATCTGTTTTTCCTGATCCTTAAGAGATAGAAGTGAACGGGCATGCCCCATTGAAATTGTTCCACGTGAAACAAAGCCTTGTACCTCTTTGGGCAGATCAAGCAAACGAATGGTGTTTGCTACAGTGGATCTGTCCTGCCCCACCTTTATTGCTATCTGCTCTTGTGTCAGTCCAAAGTTAATTTTCAATTCAGAATAAGCGGTGGCCTTTTCCATGGGATTCAGGTCTTCTCTCTGGATATTTTCTACCAGTGCCAGTTCAATAGTCTTAAGACTGTCGGCTGTCTTTACGATTGCAGGGATCTGTTTTAGCCCCAATTGTGTCGACGCTCTCCAGCGCCGTTCTCCTGCAATTATTTTATATCCTTTGCTTGTAGGGCGTACAATGATTGGTTGTAATATGCCGTGTTCTTTTATAGAGCTTATCAGGGTTTCCATTTGGGATTGGACAAACTGTTTGCGTGGTTGTGCTTCGTTTGGCTGGATATCTGCCAGATTGAGCCGCATGATTTTTTCGCTTGCTTCGATGCCAATGGCATCGCCAAGTAGAGATTCCAGGCCGCGCCCAAGGTTTTCTTTTTTAGTCATTTTTATCTCTTTTGTCAGTATTTGTGTTGAAAATATTTCTGTTTATATAAGTGAAGGTACTTAGTAGCAGATTGTGATATGAAGTTCAAGTGAAATATTAAAGATTGACAAAAGCAGGGGTGGTTCATAAGGGGCCTATTGGATGAGCGAGAAATGTTTTTTTTTCTTGATATATGTAAAGAGATTTGTATGTTCTCTTGTGTGGGCGTGGCGATACTAAAACTGTTTTCTAGTATCGAAACTGTCTTTGAATCGAAGAGTCTGTTCTGCCGGCTGTGGAAATATTAAATCTCTTGTGATGCTTTTAATCTTAGCTTGTCCGGAGGTCACTATTTTACAGGTTGTCCGAGAATAAGCAAAAGCACTATTATTGTCATTCTGGATTTATTTCAGAATCCTTAGTATTAAGTGCTTATGTTTGTAATAGATTCCGGATCAAGTCCGGAATGGCAATTCTCGGACAACCTGCTTAAAGGTGAATTTGTAGGAACTGGTGTCATCTCTATTTTATGTTCTATTTGGTTAAGACTTCTTAGTAATGAATATTCTCGTTCCGTTAGTTTTTAGCAGCTTTAGGGAAATTGTCAGGCAGCCTTTCTACTATATTATTTTTCTTTCAGGCTGCTTTATCATTTTGATCTCTTTTGCGTTTGCTTTTTTCGCATTTGGAGAAGAGGCAAGGATGATAAGAGATATGGCAATTTCAACTATAACGCTTGGCGGTCTGCTGACCGGATGCATGGCTTCTTCTATCCTGGTTGCTGCTGAATTTGAAAGGCAGACGGTATTAGCGGTACTGTGCAAACCAGTATC
>Ga0209361_1001762_pt1 | contig 13334 bp, 12 predicted proteins | sample SaaInlV_200m_DNA_3_FD_184657 | JGI IMG/M metagenome (GOLD analysis project Ga0209361, IMG submission 184657) | Marine microbial communities from expanding oxygen minimum zones in the Saanich Inlet - SI037_S4LV_200m_DNA (SPAdes) (version 2) | ecosystem: Environmental > Aquatic > Marine >... | reverse complement strand
GGTTAGCGTTAACTAATGATGCTTTTCTATTTTTATTTGTTGGTAATGATCTGATCAAAAAAGGACTTCCAGCTATTATTAAAGCTTTCGAAGTACTTGGGAATAACAATATTCATTTGGCCATTGTAGGCAGCGGAAAGAAAGATACAGTTAACATTCCAGCTGAATTAAAAAATAACATTCATTTTTTAGGTGTTGTTAATAATATGATAGATTTATATCAAGAGTCGGATTGTCTTATACATCCAACCTTGGTTGATACCTATGGAATGGTTGCATTGGAAGCAATGTCAGCTAAACTTCCAGTCATTGTTAGCAATAAACACTATTGTGGGTTTGCTGAACACTTAAATAATGAGCAAGCGTTAATCCTTGAAAATCCTAAAGATGCAATTGAGTTATCTAAAATGATAAACTTAATGTTTACAGATTCAAGCTTACGAAAAAATATTGCAAAAAATGGATTTGAAAAATCCCAATCTATAAGCTGGAAAAACACTTTAGAGCAAACACTTTTGGCATACAATATTGTCTTAAAAAATAAGGAAGAAGCATTATGAAGGTTAGCGGCTTTACATTTATCAAAAATGCTGAAATGTTGGGATACCCTTTCATTGAAAGCATACAATCAGTACTGCCAATTGTTGATGAATTTATTATTGCGGTTGGCAAAAGTGATGACAATACATTGGAGATTATCAAATCTATCAAAGATGACAAAATTAAAATTATCGAAACCCAATGGAATGAATCGATGCAAGACAGAGGATATGTTTACGCACAGCAAAAGATGACAGCACAATTTAGCTGTACTGGTGATTGGGCGTTTTATCTAGAAGGAGATGAAGTGCTCCATGAAAAAGATCTAGACACTATTCGAAATACTATGGAAAGGCACTTAGGCAACCCTGAAGTAGAAGCACTGTATTTTGATTACTATCATTTTTATGGGAGGCCGGATCAAGTTGGTATTGCAGGCTATAAAAGAGCACCCAGAATTATTCGTAACACCATTCGCAATTACTCGCCAGATGGGTTATTTTTTGTAGTAATGGACAAAAATAAAAAAGGCCGCTACCCAAAGGCCGCATATGCAGGTTGTTATATTTATCATTATGGACATGTGAGAAAAGTAGAGAGAAATAATGAGAAAATCAAACAGGTTGGGAAATACTGGGGAGATGAAGAGCCCGATGCATTTTCAACTTACGGTAATATTGATTTAGCAGAGATACGGCCATTTACTGGGACGCATCCTAAAATAGTAAAAGACTGGCTTAGAACTGAGGCTGAATTAGTCTTTAATCAGAATCCCAACTATCAAGTGACATTTAAAGATAAAAAACATAGAATACGGTTCTGGCTTGATGAAAAATTAGGGTGGGACATCAGTAAAAAACATTATTTTGAAGCAAAATTGTAAACACCGCCTAAAATGACAACTTCTATCAGCACCATTAAAACCAAATCAAGGGATGTGTGCCCAGTATGTGGACACGAAGGGTTAATACTGTACAAAGATATTGAAGATTATTTTTTAAGTACTCCTGGATTATGGACAATCAATAAATACTCTAATAATTCATGCAGTATGCTTTGGCTAAACCCAATGCCGCTCGAAGAAGAAATATGGAAGATCTACCAAACTTATCACACACATGGTAATGCAAATAAAAAAACTACATCAGATCACCTATTACCCCTAATTACGCGCTTAACAAAACTATTAGCACTGCCAATTTCGATTCTAAACGGATTGCACCTACAACGTAAAAAGTTACGAACTATGTTTTTTGGTAAAACGGAAGGAGGGCTACTCGATGTTGGTTGTGGAGGCGGAAGATTTCTAAGGCGTATGAAAAAAAATGGGCGGCAAGTCGAAGGCAGTGATTTTGATGATCAAGCGGCCAATGGAGTTAAAGATAAATATGGTATTTGCATACATACAGGCGATTTAAAAGAGATAGAGCTTTCTGACAATAGCTTCGATGCGACTACACTTAGTCATATAATCGAACACTTATGCAATCCATTAGAATCTATCAAACGTTGTCACCAACTATTAAAAAAAAGGGGCGGGCTAATAGTAACCACTTCCAATGGAAATAGCCTGTCACATCAACGTTACGGGAAATATTGGCGCAGATTAGAGTCACCAAGACACATTCAAATCTTCACTCCAAATTCACTATCTAATGTAGTAGGGCAAGCCGGTTTTTCAAACAGAGTCGTTAAAACTCTATCCACTGGAGCTGCAGGTATCTATAAAGTTGGCGCCTTGGCATCCCAAAAAAAATCACTCTTTATGAAAACACTACGAAGCATAGGGTCTATTTTTCTTGAACTATTCGAACAACATCGTAATGATATTGGCCAAGAAATTTTAATAATAGCAACTAAGGAGTGAATAAATATTCTATGAAGCATAATATTTTACTTTGGGGGTGGGAAGAGCAAGATCAAGTTTCTGCAGTCAATCAATTCTTTGCAGAAACAAAACATGTGATAGGCTTGTGGTTTACCAATAGCGATAATGGTACACACAGTTATAAAGAGTTCTTTTATAAACAGCCGTCGTCTTCTACATTTATATACACGCCAAGTGTATATAAATTAACTGATCAAGAAATTGCAATATTTAATACTTTGTTTAGCAGAGAGCACAGAAGTAAAGGAGAAGATATTCACGAAATAAGGCATATAGCAAAAATGTATTTTAATAAAATAATTGACCTTATTGATGAATCAAATATACACAAAGCTTTATTTTCTATAGTTCCAATAACTGGATTTGATTTTCTGGCATACACTGCATGTAAGAGATTAGAGATTGACACCATTATTTCTTATCAATCTTTACAACCAAACTTGTTCTTTATTATGAAAAAAATAGAAGATTTTGGGTGTTTTGATACTATAAATTACAACAACAATTTAACAAATTTTAGTATCAATTGGGGCTTCAAAAAAAACCTATTCTATATGAATAAAAGAGTGGTGATGAATAGAAATAGATCTCCTATCGCTCAACTTATTAAGGGAGTAATACGGTATTTAATTAGAGAAGGTAGTAGGCCAATGAGGGCGTCAGGTGTGATCCAAAACTACCAGCAAACAAAAACTTTTAGAAGAGACTATAAAGACATATCTACAAAAATGAGTAAAAATAATTTACCAGAAAATTTTGTATATTTCCCTCTTCACTTGCAACCAGAATTAACTACTAGCACCCTTGGTGGCAATTACAGTGATCAACTAGATGCAGTAGAAGATCTTTTAAAAATAACACCTAATAACTGGAAAATTATTTGCAAAGAAAACCCTAAGCAAGGTCATGAAGAGCGCGGGAGAAACTTCTATAACAGGCTGCTTTCATTAAAAAATGTTATTTATGCATCGAAAGATAGTGATACTTATATGTTGATCGAGAATTGTAGATTTTCTGCTAGCATTACAGGAACTGTAGGCTGGGAATCTATTACCGGCCTAAAACCAACTCTTATTTTTGGACATGCTTGGTATCGCTCTCTTCCTGGAGTTGTGAGTTATAGAGAGGGTATGACAGTAAATGAAATCATAAACACTAAAATAGATAAAACAAAGTTACAAGAAAAGTATAATATTTTGATGTCTAAAACTCACCATGGCATCATGGATTCAGTTTACACTCAAATTTATAAAAACTATTCACATCAAAAAAATGTAGAATCCTTGTATCAGTTTTTGGATAGTTTCTGCAAAAATAAACTGTGAGTTTTTCTGAATACACTCCTCTTTAGGCCGTTTCATCAGAAAGAGGAGTGTGGCACTATAATACTCATCATCGACTAGCCATGGATCTATTTAAATTCTTGGTTTTGTATTGTTGTAGTTAATGTTTTTAAATTTTTAACCCGCATGCGTACTTATCCAAATCTGTAACGGCTGTACCTTTGGCAACAGCATACTTAGATTTTCTTCCAACAATCTCATTCAAATATTTGGGAGGTAACCCATACCCAGGACGAATACTTTTAACATGTTCATCGGTAATAAGTTCGCCGGCTTTAATATCTTTTACAAAATACAAGGAACGACGGAATTTAACATTGGCCTGTTCGCTCGATTTTCTACCATAATCAACCTGTCCAAGAGATTCCCATGCGGTTTTAGAGCCCGTGCATAAGTCTTTTAATTCTTCAAATTCTAGAGAAAAAGAATCGTCAGGACCGCCGCCATTTCGATCTAAAGTTACATGTTTTTCAATAATTGATGTGCCTAATGCCACACTAGTAATTGCTGTCGTGTTATCAATTGTATGGTCTGATAAGCCAGTAACTAATCCAAATTTGCTCTGCATATCAGCCAGTGTTCTTAAATTGTAATCGGTTGCTGGTGCAGGGTAACCACTCACACAATGAAGTATAGCCAACTCTTTACACCCACCCTCTCGTGCAGCTTCAATAGCTTCTTGAATCTCTTGTGTATCTGCCATACCAGTTGAGATAATCATAGGCTTCCCAGTTTGAGCTACATATTTTATCAAAGGAAGATCCACCGCCTCAAAAGAAGCAATCTTGTATGCTGGTGTGTTTAAGTCTTCTAATAGATCAACAGCAGTATTATCAAATGGAGAGCTAAAAATAGTAATACCAACTTTTTTTGCGTACTCAAATAAGGGCTGATGCCATTCCCATGGCATATAGGCACCCTTATATAACTCATACAAGCTTTGGCCAGCCCAAAGCCCTTCGGTCAATTGGAAATCAGATAGGTCACTATCAATTGTTAAAGTATCTGGTGTATAGGTTTGCAGCTTAACCGCATCAGCACCAGATGCTTTGGCCATATCAATAATTTTATAGGCGTTATTAATATCGCCATTATGATTTGCTGACATCTCAGCGATGACATAAGGAGGATACTTTTGACCTATCTTTCTATTATTAATGGCAATTTCTTTCATTATCTTACTAACTCCATACAGATTACTTGCTTATCATTAACACTTTTCATACCCACCCTTTTAAAATTATATTTCTTGTACAAATTTAAAGCTCTCACATTATCACTAAAAACTTCTAATTTTATTTTATTTAAGATTAATAAGTCTAGAATATATTTCAAACATACCTCTTCAAGAACCCACCCTATACCAGCTATTTTTTCGAAGGGATTGGCGTACAAACCAAAATAACACTCTTTATTTGTGCCATCTATTTTTGTAAAATCAACCACACCCACATATTTATTATCTTTTTTTACAACCATATATTGTCGAGATTTTGAAAATTGCAACTCGTCTATAAAACCAAGATGCGCGTCTATAGAAATTTCATCTAACGAATACATCCACTTTTTAATACTTTCATGATTTCTCCAGCCTAAAACCATTAACACTTCCTTTTGGACTAAGTCAACAAAATCAATCAACTCTACCCCCCCCGAGTTATCCAATTCAATTTTCAATATATAGCGATTTCCGTCTAGCTCAAAATACGCAGGATAATCACTATTATTAACAATCCTTAAAAGATTAAACTGATCTCTAATAGTTTTATCTATGTTTAATTTACTATCTTTTTTATCTCGCTTTTTATAGAAACTCTCATCACCATTTTGAATAACAGGGGCTTTATATTGTTCATAATTATTTACAAATTCTGCACACATTCGTATAATCATTTTGGCCTGCTTATCTCTTAGCTCTTCATTTAACTCATGATTGGTTAATTCAAGCATCTCTTGCATGTAGATATCACCATTATCGACCTTACTACTCGCTTCAATCATAGTGAATGGAATTTTATTCTCCCCCTCTAAAACCTGCCAAAACAGTGGAGCCCAACCCTTTCCTTTTGGTAAGGCGCTTGCGTGTACAACTAGATTATGCTTGCTATTTTTAAGATATTTAGTTGGAATGATATTGTGATAACTTAAAATAAAAATAACATCGTAATTACTCTTGATATCAACATGATTATTAAAAATTGGAATATTTCCTAATTTTTTTGATAAAGTATCTGCATAAGACTCAAACCATTGATTTTTAGCGGTTAAAATAGCTATTTTCATACTAAACACTCTAAAACACTCTTAATTCCACTACCATTTGTGACTTTACTAGCACTTTCGCCAGTGCTTTTCATCCAGTATTGAAAATTCTCTAAATTTTCAACGACATCATCAATCTCAACTAACTTAATTGCATTAATTTTATTTAATTTACTAGCAATAAACTCTTGATTATGAGCGGTAACTAGCTGAATAGTTGGTAAACCCAAACAACATCGCTCCCATGTCGTCGCCCCTGATGCGCCAATAGCAATATCCGCATTAGCCATTAATTCAGCCATATTATCTACATCAACTTTAACTTCTGACCCATATGGTAGCTTATTTACACTAGTTATAATATTCGAAAGATGTGGTGCTGTTTTCCCCATTACTATGGTGATCTCTACATCCTTGGGTAGTTTGGCAATTTGCAATCTCTCTATCACTTTACCTGTTATATTATCTGTATCGGTGCCACCCATATTAACCAGTAATTTTTTAAATTTTTCATTTTTACGACGATTTAAACTATATTGCCTATACTTTTCAAATTCAGGTCTAAGTAGGGCGTATTTCGAGCCCATTAGCAATTTAGATGACGTCGGCACAAGCTCTTTATAATCTTGAAGGCTTCGTCCAAAATTCTGATCAAGTAAAATATCACACTGATGCTTGCGGTCGGCCAAATCATCAATCACCATTAATTTTTCATAATAAGGTTTTAGTTTTTTTTGCCACTGCTCATCTAAGGCGTAATGATCAACAATAAGCCAATCAATTTTTTCCGATTTGAGTATCTCAATACAATCATCGGCATCTTGCTGTTGAGTTGCGCCCAGCCAATGTGAATGCGCCAATTTATCATCAGCCTCTTCTAATACCTCCAATTCATGAACATTAAGTCTGTTTGAGCGAATCTTATCTATTAAGCTTCCTTTGTGTTTTCGACAAATAAATTCAACATTTACTTTATTGTCTTTTAACGCTTGAGCTAAGGCAAGGCAACGCATCACATGGCCCGTACCCATTGCAAGTGAAGCATCAGCACGAAAGACTACCTTCAACCCAGCTCTCCACTTTTCTTTAGCACCTGGTACATTAATTCTGCACGCTTCCAGTCCTCTGGTGTATCTACATCTTGAACTAAGTGTCGTGACAAAATATATGGTGTGGAACCCTTTGAAAAGAGTGGCTTTTGCTGTTTAAAAGCTTCTGCCTTACCCCAATAAAATTGACCCGCATCATGATAGGATTCTTCTAGGTCTTGTGATCGCGTTTCAAAGTGTTCAGGATAAAACATCTCAATTCGATTTTCTACTGTAATCTTAATTGCTCTTTGAATTGGAAATGCAAAACTAGTTACCGTAAAACAATAGTCTGCCCTCTCCTGCTTCATTTTCTTATAAGCCCTTCTAATGGAATCTTCTTGAATAAATGGAGCGGTAGCATAAAGGCAGCAAACTTCAGATGGCGACTGCCCTTGATCGTCAAACCATTCTATCGCATGCTTAATAACAGGGATGGTAGTAGTGTAATCATTTGCTAATTCATCAGGTCTCATAAAAGGCACTTCTGCTCCAAATGATTTAGCAACTTCAGCTATTTCTTGATCATCTGTTGAGACGATAACCTTATCAAAACATTCTGAAGCGATTGCAGCTTTGATAGAATAACCAATCATTGATTGACCGAAAAAAAATTTGATGTTTTTACGAGGGATGCGTTTGCTTCCTCCACGTGCTGGAATCACACACAGTCTCATACTAACACCTTTTTTAATATATTTACCACTTTGTCTTGCATCTCAATAGTTAACCCTTGAAATATTGGGATACTAATTGTGTTTTCATAATAGTTTTCAGCGTTAGGATAGTCTCCCTTTTTAAATCCCATATTTCCATAATAAGGCTGTGTGTGCACCGGAATATAATGAACATTTACACCAATATTATTATTTCGTAACGCGTCAAAAATTTCTTTTTTTGTGTTTTTTACTTTATCTATTTGAATTTTAATAGGATATAGGTGTAATGCAGAATAACCATCCTTATCTTGATAAGGTTTAATTATTGGCAAATCTTCTAACAACAAATCATATCTCTCTTGTAGCTTATGACGCTTAGTAATAAACTCATCTAACCTTTGCATTTGACTAACGCCCAATGCAGCCTGAAGCTCGGTCATTCTATAATTAAAACCCAGCTCTACTTGCTGATAATACCAATCACCTTCAGATTCTTTTGTCATTAACTCTGGATCACGTGTTACACCATGACTTCGAAATAGCTGCATACGCATCAAAAGCTCTTTATCGTTTGTTGTTGCCAACCCTCCTTCTGCTGTTGTAATAATTTTAACTGGATGAAAACTAAATACAGTAATATCAGAATGTTGACAGCCACCAACTGGCTGGCCCAAATACTCACCTCCAATCGCATGAGAAGCATCTTCAATAATTTTAAAACCATACTCTTGACCAAGTGAATGAATCTTTCTCATATCACAAGACTGCCCGGAAAAATGCACTGGAATTACAATTTTGGGTAGTTTATTTTCCAATTTTGCCTGGATAAGTTTTTTTTCAAGCTCTTCTGGGGATAAATTATAGGTAAGTGGATTAATGTCAACAAAATCAACTTTTGCACCACAATACAGACCACAATTTGCAGATGCTACAAAGGTGTTTGGAGATGTCCAGAGATAATCACCCTTCCCTAAACCTAACGCTAAGCAAGCAATGTGTAACGCTGATGTGGCGCTATTAACCGCTACTCCATATTCTACACCACAATACTCTGAAACTGTTTTTTCAAATAAAAGAACTTGCGAGCCTTGAGTTAGAAAGTCTGATTGCAAGACATTAACAACCGAATCAATATCAGCTTGATTGATATCTTGCTTTCCATAAGGGATCATTTTTAGATATTTCCAATCTTGTTTTTATTTTTCTCAATCCATTGCTGAAGTTCGGAAATTTCCATCCACTCCTTGTTGTTATCAGAAGTGTACATAAAATCTTCTGACACTCTTATGCCATTGCCAATTCGAGCTTCATCCTTAGCCCAATCATTTATAGAAGGTAGAATTTTAAAGTGCTCTGGATACTCATAAGTATAAAGTGCATCTTCCACTCCAATCATTTGTTCGTGTAATTTCTCACCTGGCCTAATACCAACTTCTTCTTGTTTGGAGCTTTCATCAACCGCTAAAGCGACATCTGTAACTTTCATAGATGGTATCTTTTTAACGTATATTTCACCACCCCTCATGTCGTCAAAAGCATGCCAAACCAATTTAACACCTTCTTCTAAAGAAATCATAAAACGAGTCATACGATTGTCCGTAATCGGAAACACCTGTTTACCTTTAATTGACATAAAAAAAGGAATGACGGAGCCGCGAGAGCCCATTACATTTCCGTATCTTACAACCGAAAAACTCGTACTATGACTACCAGTATAAGAATTTCCAGATACAAACAATCTATCAGAAGTTAGTTTGGTGGCGCCATATAAGTTAGATGGTGCACTCGCCTTATCAGTAGAAAGAGCAACAATACGCTTAACCCCCTTATCAATACAGGCATCAATCAAATTCATTGCGCCCATTACATTAGTCTTTACACATTCAAATGGGTCGTATTCTGCAGTAGGAACAATCTTAGTTGCAGCAGCATGAATAACATAATCAATACCATCCAATACACGATACAATCTATCTTTGTCACGCACATCTCCAATCATGAAACGGACACGAGGATCATCTTTAAATAACTTAGCCATCTCCCATTGCTTCATTTCATCACGTGAGAAAATCACAATCTTTTTGGGATTGTATTTCTCAAGTGTCATTGGAATAAAAGTATGTCCAAATGAGCCCGTACCTCCAGTGATTAGTATTGATGAGTTTTCTAACATAAAAATATACCCTCCTGTTAATTATGTTTCTTACATTTGTTGGGCAATCCCCAATTACCAGGTCTAAACAAAATATGCCATAACAATATTTTAAAATAGCCTGCTGTTTTCATCTTGAGCTTTTTATTTAAACCCAAAGTAAGTAAAAAAGAAAGTAAATTAGAAACAAAGTTTACTAATGACTTTATGATCAATATTAATGACACCATCAGCCAGATGATAACACCTTTTGTTTTCTTATAATAAATGAGTTTGGAACGTTGAAATTCGATTCTAGCTAATGATTTAAATTTATTGGCTGTACCACCTTGTGCATGTATCGCAACTGCTGTTGGAATATAATAGACATCGTACCCCATATTTGTCGCTCTATAGCAAAACTCCGTTTCCTCCAAAAAGAAAAAGAAATCTTCATCAAGCTTTCCAATTATTTTTAATGTCTTCATGTTTATAGCTAAACAAGCCCCTATAACTGATTCAACTTTAGTTGTTTGATTAAAATCTACCCCGCGATACTTATTCAATTTAACAATCTCTTGAAGAATATGTGGAAACTCTGCAATTGAATTTTGCAATGTCCTGTCAGGATTTAGCAATTTTGCTCCCAATATAGCAGCCTTTGGCTTATCTTTAAATGTGCGCTCAAATTCACCTAATGCCTTAATATCGAGCAAAGCATCATTATTAAATAACAAGGAATATTGGGTAACAACTAAATCTAACCCCTTATTTACGGCAGATGAAAATCCTGAATTACAACCAATTTCCACCACTATTACCTCTGGATATTTTAGTAATAGATCTCGTATGGAGTGATCATCACTCCCATTATCAACCACAATAATTTGTTTGTCAGGAATACCAGCAGTTAATAATGAAGCTACTGCATCGATCAAAAAATCTGACCCATTGTAATTAACCACTACTGCACTAAAATTAGAAAATGTCATAATTTAGATTTTTGTAAATAATAAGCTTTTAGATAACGATAATAAGTATTTTCCCCGGATGAAATTGCCATAATAAACCCTTCTTTACCATCTAAAAATCCTAGACGGAGAAAGTATGTTCGAAAGAATATCCAAAAACCATGTGACAATGCACTAAAGAGGCCGACTTTTTTGCCTTTATTTAGAATGCGCTGCGTTCCAGCTGTTGAATAAGCATTGACCTTGGACAGCATTGAGTCTAAGTCATCAATTGAAGTGTGTGTCAAAGACTTTTTAAGTTTTCCTTTTTTTGTTTCAAAGACAAGTCGCTCATGTACTAAATCATCTGAGAACGATGCGACTCCTCTTTTAAATAAACGGGTGACGTAGTCAGGCCGCCAACCGCCATGATGCAGATATTTTCCACAAAAAGAAGAAAGCCTAGGTATGTCATAAATTTCAAAGTTATTATCAGCCACTACACCTTGAATCTCTTCTTTTAATTCTGGGGTAACACACTCATCAGCATCTATTGAGAGCACCCAGTCACAGGTTGCATGAGCTAATGATCGATTTTTTTGAGGGCCAAATCCAGGCCAATCTGTCACATATACTTTGTCTGTATATTTCTTACAGATCTTTACAGTGTTATCAGTACTGCCCGAATCTACAACAATAATTTCATCCGCCCACTTTATTGACTCAAGGCATGCTTGTATTTTTAACGATTCGTTCAGTGTAATGATGATAACACTAATAGATTGCATAGATTAATTAACCAGATTAGAATTTAAGCTCGACTGACTAATCATACCTATGAATTACCACTAACTGTGGATAATACACAGAATGAAGATGGAAAATAGAACAGGTATGTTGCTTCAGCCTCATATATTGCTTACAGCATGCCTTGTAGTACATGCATTCATTCGATTGTTCTTTAGCCAAACATTCCAGGTCGATGATGCTGAACAAATTAGACTCTCTCAAGATTTACTTTTAGGCTATCCAATTCCACAGCCACCACTGTATAGTTGGCTCAGTTGGGGTGCATTTCAAATTTTTGGCACGGGGCTACTCGCATTAACACTTTTAAAATACACAATAATTTTTCTTACTTTTTGGTTCACTTGGCTAGTATCTGGGCAGTTGTTCCAACACCTTCAGACCCGTTATATTGTAACTTTTTCATATCTACTTATGCCATCATTTGCGTGGCATATGCATCAAGGATTTACCCACACTATTTTATTAGGCTTTGGCATTATTCTCTCGCTTCATGCTTTATTAAGCGTTAAAAATAATCCTAATACTAAAAACTATCTCTATTTAGGCTTAGCATTCGGTATCGGCCTAATGGGCAAGTATAGTTTTTTACTGTTTATGGTTGCAATACTTGTTTCAGCCTTAAGCGTTAATTCTTATCGAAAAATTATATTTAATTCAAAAATACTTTTTTCTATTGGCGTATTCATACTAATGATCGGTCCGCATGCTTATTGGCTAAGTCAACATTATCAAGAAATATTTACTTCAATTGATCAAAAATTACAAGTAACTAATGACAACTCTCTTATTGATCGATCTCAATCTGTGTGGCAGTTCTCCACTGTGGCTATTGCCTTTGTTGTGCCTTTTGCGCTGGTGTTTTTAATTAATAGTTGGAAACGATTATTTAACACAGACAAACAACTTGCCAAACAAGATAATGTTTTACTGTTAAACCGATTTTATTGGGTGATTATTATTTCCGTTATAGTATTGGCTTTATTTGTCAGCATGCCACATTTTAAAGTGCGCTGGTTTCATCCGCTGATGATGATATTTCCTTTATGGATGATGTTGCGTATCGAACGACAAGAGTTGTTGTCAAAATCTATCGTAAAATGGTTTAACGCCATCTTAATTATATTAACCATTTCAATTCTATCAATTAGATTGCTTCAAGTTACAATTGGTCCAAATTTGGATAGATATGGTCGGCTCAATATTCCTGTTCATGAAACGTTGAACAAGTTAGACAACTCGCTATTAGACTCATCAATACTGAAAACTAATGATGCTTTTCTAGGTGCGCACTTGCTATCAAAATACCCTGACAATGTGGTTGTAATTAATAGCAAGAGATATAATGACTTGAAATCTTCTCAATGCCTATGGTTGTGGGATGATGACGATGCATACGTTAAACCAAATACTGATAATATAATTAAATCAGGCCAATTGGTTACTTATGTTGCTGAATTTAAATACACTCTATTTTATGCACTCACACCAAAACAAGAATGCAACTAGATTTTAGTGGCATGTTCGTTGCGGATAAGCATAAGGTTGCGAACGTACACAAATAAACCCATGCCCTGTCCCATGATAAACACTGGGTCTTGTCTTAAAATTGCATAAGCTAGCAGTGTCAATCCACCTGCCAAGCTAAAGTACCAAAAAGCATGAG
>Ga0209361_1001753_pt1 | contig 13360 bp, 2 predicted proteins | sample SaaInlV_200m_DNA_3_FD_184657 | JGI IMG/M metagenome (GOLD analysis project Ga0209361, IMG submission 184657) | Marine microbial communities from expanding oxygen minimum zones in the Saanich Inlet - SI037_S4LV_200m_DNA (SPAdes) (version 2) | ecosystem: Environmental > Aquatic > Marine >... | reverse complement strand
CAATCTCACCGTAAATCCAATTTATGCTACAAATGTTAATGTTGAAATTTGCGATGGAGAAAGCTATTTTGCAGCTGGAGCCAACCAAACAATTACAGGAATTTATACAGATGTTTTAACAACAATAGGTGGTTGCGATTCTACTATCCTAACAAATCTCACTGTAAATCCAATTTATACAACAAATGTAGATGTAGAGATTTGCGATGGCGAAACATATTTTGCTGCTGGAGCCAATCAAACGGTAACTGGCATTTACACAGATGTTTTAACAACAGTTGATGGTTGTGATTCTACAATATTGACAAACTTAACTATAAACCCAATACCAGAAATTAGCATAAGTATTTCAGATGTTACTTGTTTTGGACTAAATAATGGAAGTGCAGATATTAACATACTATCTGGAACAACACCATTCATTTTTAACTGGTCTAATGGTGCCACTACTCAAAATTTGATGGGTATAGCTGCTGGAGATTTCTTTGTTACAATTTTTGATGGAAATGCTTGCAGCCTGACTGATAGTATTGAAATTGCGCAAGCTAATGAAATTCAATTATTATTTAGCTCTATCAATGAAAGTTCATTTGGCAGTAATGATGGTTCGATAGATTTAGCTGTTAGTGGAGGAACAAACCCATATTCTTATGAATGGTCAAATGGAGAGACAATTGAGGATTTAGCTAATTTATCAGCAGGTATTTTCATAATTACATTAACAGATAATAATAATTGTGTTGCTATCGATAGTGCTGAAATTGTGACATTAGGTGGTGGAATTATTAGCCAAAGCATAAATATTGTTCCTGGTTGGAATTGGATTTCATTTAACACTTTACCAATAACACCAAATATTAATACTGTTTTGAGCAACTATGTTCCACAAAATAATGATGAAATTAAAACTGCTGCAAACCTCGGTGGAAGTGCAACTTTCTTTAATGGTGTTTGGTATGGGCTAAATTCAAGCTCTGGCAATATTTCTGCTGATGCCAGATATTTGTTATTCCGATCCGATAATAACTCTACAAATCTTTCAGTAGATGGATATGCAGTAGATCCGACAATACCTATTGATATTGTTTCAGGTTGGAACTGGATTGGTTATAAACCTCAAAATCCGATCAATATTAATACAGCTTTGTCATCTTTGAGTCCAATAGATAATGATGAGATAAAAACATCTGCAAATTCGGGTGGTTCGGCTGCATTTTTTGGATCTACATGGTACGGTATGTATTCTGTGGGAAGCGTACTACAACCTGGAGTTGGTTATTTGTTAAAATCTACTAATAACGATACTTTAATATATCCTGCAAATTCTACAAAATCTGATTATCTTGGAACTATCAAAGAAATTAAAAACTTGAAGTGGGAAAATCCAGTTGGATTAAAAAACACCATGACTATTCATGCAAAAGTAATTGACGAAAATGGAGATTATTTGGTTTCAGAAGGAAGCAGATTGGCAGTATTTAAAGGTAGTGAATGTAGAGGAATTTGCGACATTTTTGCAGGACCTGATGGCATGCAGTTTCAGATGGCTGTATCTTCCAATATAGAGAGTGAGAATGAGTTGACTTTCAAAATATTTGATGAATCTAAAAGAGAAATATTTAATATATTCGAAACAGTTGATTTTATAAATAATGGCAGAATCGGCTTGATTAATCAAGCTATTGAGCTTACAATTTCTAAATCAACAGTTAATGCAATAGATGAGATTGAAGATTGGATAGATATTTATCCAAGTATTTTTAATCCTGAAATAAATTTTGCAACAATAGAGTTTAGCCTGAATTCACCTGGTTTGGTGAAGATAGAAATACTTGATTGCACTGGTAAAATTGTTAAAAGAATAGAGAATTCATTTATAGAAGCTGGTGAATATTCTATTTCTTGGAATGGTGAAAATGATAGAGGAAACAAGTTTAGTCAGGGACTATTTTTCTGTAGAATTATAGTCAATGATATTTCTTCTACCCATAAAATTGTACTATTGAAATAATATGTAAAACTGAATCTTAAATCGAAATTATTAATGAGAAATAATTTTTATTATTTTAAGAATTGAATTAAAAATTAATAATAATCAATTCACAGAAATGTTAAGCAAATACTATTTTTATGAATATTTGAAGCTTTATTTGCTTGACATTTAGTGATTTGTAAGTATTTTAGTCTTTTTTACTATTATGATGAAAAATCGAAAATTGTTGTTTAAACAATTGATTGAGAGAGTTTTTTTTAATACTAAAATTGATGAAAAAAATACCTATCCTTTGCTTTATAGTATTTTTTACTTGTCTTTTTGGAAACATATTTGGACACATTCTTAATTCGAATGGTTCGCTTAATATTATAGATTGCATGAATAATTTACCTGAAATGCAATCTTGCTATTTGTATGATACTTCAAGCGACAATTTTTTAGAAATATGTATAAATATTGAATTCGAAAGCGAATTTGATAATTCTGGAAATCTGTCTAAAAAATATAATTCAATATATATTTCTCATTTTGGTTTCAATCATTCTTGTTTGAAATCAAATATTATAAAAGGAGAACCCAAATTTCATATATTTGAGCTTTCCTCCTTTTATCCTGAATTATCTACCCTCGAACACAAAATATCAGAAACAGAAATTTTGCACAAAAGCGAAAATGATGGAAAGCAAAGTAGTTTTACAGCACAAGCAATTTCTGAATACATTTATAATAGGACAAACAAATCAATCAATAGTTTTTCACAGACTTCAATAAACCATTGCTGTACAAATGTTTGTGGTGGATTTGTAGTTTGGGATGGAAAATTATTTAATTGCAAAAAAGATATTAATGTTTAAATCAATTAATTAATATAAAAAATATAAGCAACAGTAATAATCTACCTAAACAATTATTAGAATAAACAGGGAAAAAAATATGAAAAAATTTCTTATTCAAAGTATAGTACTTTTATTTTTTATAAACATTTCGGCAATTTATGCAAGTCCACCAAATTGGACTAATCCTACTGGAATGCAATATAGCATGGTAGTTCATGCACAAGTACAATTCAACAATGGAACATTTATTAACTCAGGAGGAAGTTTGATTGCAGCTTTTAAAAATGGAGAATGTAGAGCAGTTGAGCCTGTTTATTCAGGACCGGCAGGTTCTCAATTTCAGCTTACTGTAATGTCAAATTTGGCAACGGATACAATTTTTGAATTGAAAATATATGATGCCTTGACTGATTCAATTTATAATATTCAAGGATCTTTTAATTTTGCAGATAACAATACTATTGGAGCAATAAATAGTCCGGTTATTTATACTATTGAATCTTCTCCAACAGGAAACAATACTAATTGGACAAACCCAAGTGGGATGCAATACAGCATGGTATTACATGCACAAGTACGATTCAACAATGGCACATTTATAACAACAACAGGCAGTTTATTAGCGGCATTTAGAAATGGAGAGTGTCGAGCAGTAGAATCCATTTTCTTAGGACCAGCTGGTTCTCAATTTCAGCTTACTATAATGTCAAATTTGGCTATAGATACAGATTTTGATTTGAAAATTTACGATGCTTTAACAGATTCTGTTTATAATATCCAAGAAACTTTTGATTTTGTTGATAACAATACAATTGGAACTATAAATAATCCAGTTATTTACACAATAGAATCGCAGCAAACTGGAAATTCTCCAAATTGGACAAACCCTATTGGTTTGCAATATAGTATGACAATACATGCTATAGCCCAGTTTTGTAATGGCAATATAATAAGCGAATCGGGTAGTTTAATAGGTGCTTTTAAGGATAGTGTTTGCATGGGTTTTGTAGAAAATTTTGTAGGTCCTGCCGGAAATCAATTCATTTTGTCGGTTATGTCTGATTTAGTTTTCGATACAGATTTTTACATAAAAATTTATGATGTCTTTAGCGATTCAATTTATGATATAAACGGGACTTTTAATTTTACTGCAGATACAACTTTTGGGCAAATTCAAAATCCAATAATTTATACAATTTCTGCTGCTTCACCTCTATCTGTTGACACTATTGTTGTTTCAGATTACAATGGCTTTGAAATAAGCTGTTTTGGTTCAAATGACGGAAGTATAAATTTGAGTGTGTCAGGTGGTGAAACGCCATATTACTTTAGTTGGAACAATGGAGAAATTACCGAAGATATTAATAATATAACTGCAGGAGAATATTCTGTAACAGTTTTTGATCTATGTAATGATACTATTATAATTCCAATAACATTATACGAACCTCTTGAAGTAGTTGATAGTCAGTTTATAGCAATCTGCAATGGCGAAATCTATTTTGCAGGTGGAGCCAATCAAACAATAACAGGAATTTACACCGATGTTTTAACAACAATTGATGGTTGTGATTCAACAATCTTAACAAACCTTACAGTAAATCCAGTGTACACAACAAATGTAGATGTAGAAATTTGTGATGGTGAAAGCTATTTTGCAGGTGGAGCCAATCAAACAGTAACAGGAATTTACACAGATGTTTTAACAACAGTTGATGGTTGTGATTCTACTATCCTAACAAATCTCACTGTTAATGCAGGCTTTTCAAGTTCAGTTGATACAATTATATGCTTTGGAGAAAATTATTTTGCCGGTGGCTCAAATCAAACCATAACCGGTGTTTACATTGATGTATCTACTACCATTTCCGGCTGCGACTCAACGATAACAACAAATTTAACTGTTTCACAAACCCTCCCCTTCACAGAAGACTTTGAAGTTTTACCATTGTCTGAAGATTGGGTTTTGAGTTCAGCGTCAGGATCTTCAGGTTGGGAAACCGGAGCAAGCAGTAGTTGGTTAGTACCTCCTGGAAGTAGTGGCATAGCCATTTCCGACGATGATTTTTACGGCTGCGATACAGGTCCTGGAGGCAGCGACACCTGCAATCTTGCCACAAACGATTTAATAATTTTACCGGTTTTCGATTTAAGCTCTTACACCAGTGTAAATTTCAGTTTCAATTCCCTTCTGCCCAATTTGCAAGGTTTTGGAATATCAGACGGCTACTTGTTAGGAAGAGTTGACGGAGGCAGTTGGTCAATTTTAACAAACATTCCGTATTCTACCACTTGGCAAACCATCAATTATGAATTGCCCGTAGAGTATTTGACCTGTTATGTAGAATTTGCTTTTCAGCACAACGATAATGGTCTGTGGTCCACACTGTTTGCGATAGACGATTTAGAAATTACCGGCAGCACCTTAAGTCATAATTTAAGCTTAAACAGTTTGGTCTCCCCATCCCTAAGCATTTGTGGCAGCACCTCAGAATTTATCACAATTTTGATAGAAAATGTTAGCGTAGAGCCAGAGTTCAATTTTCCGGTAAGTTTCCAACTCGATGGACAAACGCCAGTAACAGAAATAATTATCGACACAATTTTCCCTGGAGCCTTTTTAGAATATACATTCACACAAACAGCAGATTTCAGCGGTCAAAGCACCTACAATTTATTGACCTATGTAGGTTTAGTAACAGATCAAAACACCCAAAATGACAGCCTCAATAGCGTAATCAGCATTTTGCCCCAGATCTCGACTTTCCCATTTGTAGAAGATTTTGAGTCCGGCACAATAGATATGTTCAGTATTTTCGCTTCAAGCGAAAGCTCGATTGCCAGTTTCACCGATGGACAAAACACGATGATCGAAATGCAAGGCGGTTCTCCAAGTGGTTGGGTTTCAGTAAACAGCGGAACTGTTTGGACAGAAAATGCCACCCATATCAGCCAGTTGATAAGCAAATGTGCAGTAGATGGCACAAGCTCGATTTTAGAATTACTCATAGATTTACGTCAGGAATATTCTAATGGTATTGCTGCAAATTCCTGGTTCAGAGTTTTGATAAATGGCACACAAATTTCGGCTGTAAACGGCCAAACAAATTTTCAAGCCCAAGATCCCCAAAACGATATTTTCGAGACCAAAGTTTTCGATTTAAGCCCATATTCTAACACAAGTTTTGAAATAACATTCGAATCTTCCTGTAATTCAGTATTCGATAAAGTATTTATAGACAATATAATTTTTCAAGAATCGACAAAAGATTTGGGCGTAGTTTCCTTACTATCGCCAGTTTCAGGCTGTAATTTACAAAACCAACAAGTTTCAGTAGAGCTTGAAAATTTTGGATTTACCAATGTTTCAGGCTTCGATATTTATTATTCAGTAAATGGCGGCATGGCAGTTCAGGAAACTGTAAATGCTGTCCTATCCGGCGGTTCAGTCTATATTTATGATTTTACAGCGACAGCAAATTTCACACAAGGCACAAACGAACTAACAGTTTGGTTGTCTTTTACAGACGACACTAATGCCAATAATGACAGCCTTTTATCAGAAATAATTTACCAACCTGAGATTAGCACATTTGCTTACAATCAGGATTTTGAAAACGCACAATATTGGGTTTCTGGCGGCTCAAATTCCAGTTGGGAATTAGGCCAATCCAGCAATGGTACACAGTCTTGGGGCAGCAATTTGTCGGGCAATTACAACAATTTTGAAAATTCGTGGTTGCTCAGTCCCTGCTTCAATTTTGCGGGCATGAGTGCACCTATGATAGAATTTAGCATGACTTATCACATTGAAAGTCCTGGCGATTCAGCAGTTATACAAATCACTACAGATTTTGGTCAGACCTGGCAAACCCTTGGAGACTCAGCCTATTACGACAATTTGGGTATGATTAAATGGTCAGGCATATCCAATGGTTGGAAAGATTTCAGTTTAAATTTGGCCAATTATTCTGGCATCTCAAATGTTAAATTCAGGATATTGTTTGGTTCAGATTACGGCGACACGGAGTCAGGCATTGAGATTGATGATATTCAGATTTTTGATAATTCTGGCGATATTGGTGTTTTGTCATTAATATCACCTATTTCGATTTGCCATGGCGACACCAGCTTAATAACTATCGAGCTTAAAAACTTCAGTACAGATAAAATATTTGCCATTGGCGATACCTTGCCTGTAAATTATGCTTTTGATGGCAATTTCATTTCAGAAGAAATTGTATTGATGGCCAACTTTTTGCCAGGCGACACCTTGGTTTATAGCTTTATTAATCCACAAATTTTCACAAGCACCGGCAATATTGTCCTTTACACTTCATTATTTGACGACATCAATCCGGGCAACGACACTATAAATGAGACAATTACAGTAAATCCAATTTACACCACAAATGTAGATGTAGCAATTTGCGATGGAGAAAGTTATTTTGCACAAGGAGTAAATCAAACAGTAACAGGAATTTATACCGATGTTTTAACTACAGTTGATGGTTGTGATTCAACAATTTTAACCAATCTCACAGTAAATCCAGTTTACACAACAAACGTAGATGTAGCAATTTGCGATGGAGAAAGTTATTTTGCAGCTGGAGCCAATCAAACAGTAACAGGCATTTACACAGATATTTTAACTTCAGTTGATGGTTGTGATTCTACAATCTTAACCAATCTCACTGTAAATCCAATTTACACAACAAATGTTGATGTAGCAATTTGCGATGGCGAAAGCTATTTTGCAGCCGGAGCCAATCAAACAATTACAGGAATTTACACAGATATTTTAACAACAATTGATGGTTGCGATTCTACTATCCTCACAAACCTCACAGTAAATCCAGTTTACACAACAAACGTTGATGTAGCAATTTGCGATGGTGAAAGCTATTTTGCAGCCGGAGCCAATCAAACAGTTTCAGGAATTTATACCGATGTTTTAACTTCAGTTGATGGCTGCGATTCAACAATCTTAACCAATCTCACAGTAAATCCAGTGTACACAACAAACGTTGATGTAGCAATTTGTGATGGCGAAACATATTTTGCACAAGGAGTAAATCAAACAGTATCAGGAATTTACACCGATGTTTTAACAACAATTGATGGTTGCGATTCAACAATCTTAACAAACCTTACAGTAAATCCAGTGTACACAACAAATGTTGATGTAGAAATTTGTGATGGTGAAAGCTATTTTGCACAAGGAGTAAATCAAACAGTATCAGGAATTTACACAGATGTTTTAACTTCAGTTGATGGTTGCGATTCAACAATCTTAACAAACCTCACAGTAAATCCAGTTTACACAACAAACATTGATGTAGAAATTTGCGATGGTGAAAGCTATTTTGCAGCCGGAGCTGACCAGTTTGTTTCTGGAGTTTATACCGATGTTTTAACTACAGTTGATGGTTGTGATTCAACAATTTTAACCAATCTCACAGTAAATCCAGTTTACACAACAAACGTTGATGTTGAAATTTGCGATGGTGAAAGCTATTTTGCAGCTGGAGCCAATCAAACAGTTTCAGGAATTTACACCGATGTTTTAATTACAGTTGATGGTTGTGATTCTACAATAATTACGAATCTGACTGTTTATCAAAGTGTTAATATGTCTATAAGCACAATAAACGTTTCTTGTTTTGGTTTAGGCAATGGTTCGATAGATATAGAAATTCTAAGTGGTGCGGTTCCAATAAATTATTTATGGTCAAATGATTCTACCAGTCAGGATATAAATGATCTTGTAGCCGGAATTTATGTGGTAACAATATACGATAGTAATGGATGTGATGAAATTTTTAGTTATCAAGTAACTGAACCTACGAATCCTTTGGAAATCTCAGGAATTGTTACTCCAATTTCGTATGAGGGATTTTCCGATGGAGCAATAGACATTTCTGTTAGTGGAGGAAGCTCACCTTATACTTTCTTGTGGTCGAATAGCGAAACTACAGAAGATATTGCAAATTTGCCTGAAGGAACATATGAAATTCAAGTAACTGATTCTCAGAATTGTACTGCTATTGGCATTTATACAATTACAACTACATCCTTGATAGATACGCTCACTTTAACAATTGTTCCCGGTTGGAATTGGATTTCGTTTAACGTTTTGCCTCTAAATGATAGCATAAATAATGTTTTGCAAAATTATAGTGCAAATGATAACGATCAATTGGTAAGTCAGGCAAATTTTGCTACTTTTGGATATGGGCAATGGTGGGCTCCAAGTTTTATAATTGAATCCGGAAAAATGTACAAATTATATAATGGAGGAAATAATATTGTAACATTTGATGTAATCGGATACCCTGTTGATATTAACCAACAAATTAATATTTATCAGGGCTGGACATGGATTGGCTATAATCCACAGATAAGCTTGGATATTAGCACGGCATTAGCCTCATTGAATACAAATGACAATGATCAAATAATAAGCCAATTAGACGGTTTTGCTACTTATGGATATGGACAATGGTGGGGTCTTACAGCTGGCATGTTCCCGGGGAAAGGATATAAACTATATTCTGGCTTTGCCGACACACTTGTTTATCCATCAGGAACAGTAAACCTTGCAAAATCTCATATTGAGGATGAGTTCTATTCTATAGAAGGCTGGACTTGTGAGAAAGGGATGAGAAATACAATGCCAATTGTTGCTCAAGTTTGCTTCACAGAAGGCGATTTTATTATTTCTGAAGGCAGTAAATTGGCAGTTTTTAAAGACAACAAATGCCGTGGTGTAAGCGAGATGATTGAGTGCACAAGTGGACATATTTTCCAACTTCCGTTAATGTCTGATGAAACGGGCGAAACCGGTTTTGAATTTAAAGTATTTGATGCCTCAAGCGGTAATATTTATACAGCTCAAGAAACACTCAGTTTTGAAAATAATTCAAAATTAGGGACAATTCAAAATCCTGTACTATTTACCATTTCTGTGTCGAATTTAAGTCAATTACAAAATCTAACTAATTCGCTCGGCGAAAATACACCAAACCCATTTAGTGAAACTACGACAATACCTTTTGTTTTGGCAGAAAGTGGAAAAGTGTTAATTGAAATTTTTGACAATACCGGAAAAAAATTATTGTCTCTAACAGACGCTTTATATCAGAAAGGGAAACACCAAATTGTCTGGGATATAAGAGATAAGGATGGGAAATTTGTCTCCGATGGAGTATATTTTTATAGAATGAAAACTAAAGAATTTATATGTAGTGGTAGAATGATAATCATAGAATAGAGTTTATTTATAAAATATTTGTAAATTAGCAGACACAAAAACTTAATATAAACTAATGTAACTAAAATGAAAAAACTATTACTTTTAACGACATGTTTGAGCTTATTTATAACTTTTGCTCAATCGCAAAGCAATGATCCTTCTACTTGGATCCCAGTAAATACTGAATTTGTAATGGCAAAAACAACTGTTGTTACTTTTCATGGGGGTCCGATGATAATTCAAAGTGGCAGCATTCTTGCAGCATTTTATGGGGAGGAATGTAGAGGGGTAGTCCCAATTTTTGTTAGTCCATATTTTGAACTTTTTCAACTTTCAATTGGTTGCGATACTATTTCTGAAAGTGGAATTACTTTTAAATTATACGATGCACTCTCAGATTCAGTTTATGATATTGTAGAAACGCAGGCATATGTCCCTACTTCCGGGAATCTTATGAGTCCTGATACATTAACAATTACTCCAATAATTTCTAATTTGTCTGACTATTCTGGATATAATGTGAGTTGCTTTCAGGCAAACGATGCATTTATTGATATTTCGACAAATTATGGAATTGCCCCATATTCCTTCTTGTGGAGTAATGGGGAAACTACTGAGGATTTGATTAATATAGGTTCTGGAGTTTATTCTGTAACTGTTACAGACGTGAATTTGCTGCAAGCTATAGATACTTTTGTATTAAACGAACCCTCCGTTATCGGCATGACAGCACAAGTTACAGAAGTTAGTTGCTTTGGTTTTAACGATGGGCAAATAGATATTAGTGTAACAGGAGGAATTGGCAGCTATTCATATCTCTGGGATTCCGGTGATACTATTGAAGATCCAAATAATTTGTCAATAGGTCTATACAATGTTAGTATATCGGATTTATATGGCTGTAGTTTTTCCGATAGCGTAAATGTAGGTGAACCACCCGAAATATTGTCAACCATAGTTGTACACAACATGACTTGTTTTGGCACATCCGATGGTTGGTTAGACCTTAGTGTTTCAGGTGGATTTTCTCCATATGTATTCAACTGGGCAAATAGTTCTACAACAGAAGATATTTTTAACTTAGCTGTAGGAACTTATGCTGTTTCAATTCAGGATTCTACAGGATGTTCTACAATTAATGCAGGGCATATTTCTGAACCTGCTAATATTACAATTGTGGCTCAAACAAGTAATGTTAGTTGTAATGGTTTAAGCAATGGGTCACTTGATATTACTGTAAATGGAGGTACTTCACCATACGTTTTCATGTGGAGCAATGGATTTTCAACTGAGGATATCAATAATCTATCAATAGGAGAATATTTTGTTACCATAACAGATAATAATCTATGTCAATTGATTGACTCATTTCCAATAAACGAACCTCAAGATATTCAATTAAGTATAATCCCATCAGATATTAGCTGTTATAATTTTGCCGATGGAGCCGCTGACTTAAGCATTTCTGGAGGCACCACTCCTTATACATATTTATGGAGTAATGGTTCAACTACAGAGGATTTGTCTGGACTATCAGCGGGTTTATATTTTATAACTTTAAGTGATGTGTTAGGCTGTCAGAAAGTTGATAGTACAACCATTTCTGAACCGTCAGAAGTTATTGTCGATTTAGGTATAGACCAAATCATTTGCGAAGGTGATACTACAATAATTGATGCTGGTTCAGCTTTTCAATCCTACTTGTGGTCAGATGCCAGTAGCTTACAAACTGTCAATGTTACAGTTGCTGGTATTTATTCTATAACAGTTACCGACAATTCATCTTGCCCCGGTTTTGATGATGTAGAAATCACTGTTATTTCTTTACCTGTAGTCGATAGTCTTTTAGTTACCGATGTTAGTTGTAATGGTTTTTCCGATGGATCTATTAGTGCTTATATTTCAGGAGGTATAGGCCCATATTCTTTTTTTTGGAGTAATAGTGAAACAACAGCTTCAATTTCTGGATTAGCAGTAGGATCATATAGCCTAATGGTTCAAGATAGTTTAGGTTGTGCAATGTTCCAACAAGATTCAAGTACTGTGAGTTCTTCATACTGGCATTACGGTTTTACAAATGGAAATCACACAATAATGATTCCTTCCGGAAGTGTTGTAATAGATGGCCAACCAGCAACAATTAGTGACACTATAGGTGTTTTTTATGATTCTTTAGGCACAATTGCCTGTGGTGGAAAAAAGGATGTTGAGATGAATAATTTCACAATCGCTGCATGGAGTACAGATGCTGGCTTAGTCAATGGTTTCATGTCAGGAGAAGCATTTCAATGGAAACTAAAACGACAAGATGGAACAGAGATAGATTTAACTCCAGTTTATCAAACAATTGGATTTCCTAATGGTGGAAATTTCCAAATAAATGGATTGACCGGTATTTTAAGCTTAACGGGAAGTAGTGCTGTTGTTGCTGAAGGTGCTGACTCAGTTGTTGCTGAGATAAATGAACCCTCAGTCTTAGATTTTCAAATTCAAGTTAGTCAGAACAATGGTTATGCAATTAGTTGTTTTGGTGGTTCAGATGGTAGTGCAATGGTAGAAGTTGTAGGAGGAACATTACCGTATAGTTATTTGTGGAGTGACCCAAACAATACTGAATTTGTAGTTGTTGAAAATCTTTCAGCAGGCTTTGTTAGTGTAACAGTAACAGATGCTAATGCTTGTAATACTATTGATTCAGTAAATTTGGATGAACCTACTACGCTACCTGAATCGATACTTCAATCTTTGACAAATATAAGCTGTAATGGCGAAGTTGATGGAGAAATTGCCATTAGTGCAACTGGGGGTATCAGCCCATATAGTTATTTATGGTCAAATGGCTCGGTTTCAAATGTAAATGGCTCATTGGCGTCAGGTAATCATACAGTTACAATAAGCGATGATAATAATTGCCAACATATTTCTACTTATACAATAACAGAACCAAGCCCTATTACAATTCAATTAGATAGTATTTCTGAAATTTCTTGTGGCGGAAGTGGTGCTATTTGGATTAGCGCATCCGGAGGAACTATGCCGTACTTATTTGATTGGAGTAACGGAGCAAGTATTGAAGATATTATGAATCTATATACAGGACAATATTCTGTAGTAATATCAGATAGTAACTCTTGTGCATTTACTTCAGATACTTATACTATTTCTAATGCCATCACCCTCCCCTTCACAGAAGACTTTGAAGTTTTACCATTGTCTGAAGATTGGGTTTTGAGTTCAGCGTCAGGATCTTCAGGTTGGGAAACCGGAGCAAGC
>Ga0209361_1001721_pt1 | contig 13555 bp, 10 predicted proteins | sample SaaInlV_200m_DNA_3_FD_184657 | JGI IMG/M metagenome (GOLD analysis project Ga0209361, IMG submission 184657) | Marine microbial communities from expanding oxygen minimum zones in the Saanich Inlet - SI037_S4LV_200m_DNA (SPAdes) (version 2) | ecosystem: Environmental > Aquatic > Marine >... | reverse complement strand
CACTTCTTAGCAAGAATGAGAAGAAAAAGCAAGTGCTATACTAAAAAGTTAGAAATGTTGAAACAAGCTGTAATGATGCTCATGTTGAAATGGAATAATCAATTAAGTATACTTTGTTAACAATGCCCTTTTAATTAATGGTCTAAAAGAGGCATCTGTATTTGCAATTGAAGTCGGTAAAGGAAAATTTGACAATGAATACCATCCTTTAAGTGATAAAGACACCATGGGTTCTGCTCTTCAAAAAATGGCAAAAAACCTACAGCAGGCAAATATTGAGAAAGAATCACAGGATTGGATTAAAACAGGACAAAATAGCCTAAACGAAAAAATGAAAGGTGATCAGGATTTGGTAGAATTGGCAAGCAATATAATAACATTCCTTGCAAAATATATGTTAGCCAAGGTAGGTGCGATTTACTTAATGGAATCTGATCAGAAAAACTTAAAACTTTCTGCTTCTTATGCTTTTAGGACAAGAAAAAACATGAATAACAAAATTCTTGTAGGAGAAGGACTGATCGGACAGGCTGCTTTCGAAAAGGAAATGATTATTTTGTCGAATGTTCCCGATGATTATATTTCAATAAATTCCGGTTTGGGGGAAACCCCTCCAAAAAATATTGCTGTAATTCCTTTAATTTATGAAACAAGAGTATTAGGCGTAGTTGAATTAGGTATTTTGGATGAATGGAATCCACTTCAAATTGAACTCCTTAAAATTATACAGGAATTGGTAGGTGTTAGTCTTTATTCTGCCAAAGCAAGGGTCGATATGAAAGTAATGCTTGAAAAAACCCGCGAACAGGCCGAAGCTCTCCAGATACAACAAGTAGAATTGAAGCAAACTAACGAAGAAATGCAGGTCCAGCAGGAAGAATTGCGTGTGGCCAATGAAGAACTTGAAGAACAGACAAAAGCTCTTAAAAAAAGCGAACAAAATCTTCAGCAACAACAGGAAGAGTTACGTGTTACCAATGAAGAATTGGAAGGAAAAACAGTATCACTTGAAAAGCAAAAGCAACGGATTACTGAAAAAAATATCGAATTGGAAATTGCACGTAGCGATATTGAACTAAAGGCAAAAGAATTAGAAATTTCAAGCAAATATAAATCTGAATTTCTTGCCAATATGTCACATGAACTTAGAACTCCTTTGAACAGTTTATTAATTCTTTCGCAAAATCTGACAAATAACAAACACAAAAACCTTAAAGACGATCAGATTGAAGCGGCTGAAATAATCAATAAAAGTGGTCAAGACTTATTAAATTTGATAAACGAAATTCTTGATTTATCTAAAATTGAATCAGGAAAAATGGCATTTGAAGTAGAAGAATTTCCGATAGAAGATATTGCCACCGAAATAAATCTCTATTTTCAACATGTAATTGATGAAAAAGGTCTGAACCTTGAGGTGAGTTTAAGTAACCATTTGCCGAAAACAATTACCTCCGACAGACAAAGATTAGAACAGATAATAAAAAATCTAATGTCTAATGCAATTAAGTTTACTAATAAAGGCGAAATTAAAGTCGAGATTTCTAAACCAAAAGAAGGAATAAATCTTTCTAAAAGTAAATTGCAAGCTGAAAAAGCACTTTCAATCTCAATTTCCGATACAGGTATTGGTATTCCAAAAGAAAAGCATTTGTCAATTTTTGAAGCTTTTCAGCAAGCAGAAGGTGGGACAGCTAGAAAATTTGGAGGAACGGGTTTAGGATTGTCAATATCTCGCGAAATTGCAAAAATCTTAGGTGGCGAAATTCAACTTGAAAGTGAAGAAGGAAAGGGTTCCACTTTTTCTTTAATTATTCCCTATGTTTCAGTAATTGATGAGGATGAAGTAAATAAACCCGAAAAAAGACTTGTCAAAGGAAAGAAAATAGAAACCTTAAAAAAACTAAGAAATAATTTTAAGTCAACTCAAGTGATGGACAATACATCTGAAGAAATATCCACTTTTGTTGATGATGACAGAAATGATTTGACAAATAATGATAGAACCATTTTAATAATAGAAGACGATTTGGAATTTGCCAAAGTTCTTTTGATGCAATGTCATGAAAAGAATTTTAAGTGCATAGTTTCTCCTTCCGGTGAAGATGGTTTGTCTTTGTGCGAAAAGCATTTGCCTGAAGCAGTAATTTTAGATATTAAACTTCCGGGAATTGATGGTTTGTCTGTTCTTGATTTAATAAAAGAAAATGCGGCTACTCGCCATATTCCTGTCCATATGATGTCGGCATACGAAGAGACTATTGATGCTTACAAAAGAGGTGCAATTGGTTATTTAATGAAACCTGCAAAACCTGTGGAACTTGAAGCTGCAATTGAAAAAATTGAAACTTTCATTGATAGAAAAATGAAAGATCTTTTGATTGTTGAAGATGATGAAAATCTACGAAAGATAATTCGCGGCATAATTGGTGATCATGATGTAAATACAATAGGAGTGGGTACAGGTAGCGAAGCAATAGACTACATTAAGAAAGAAAAAGTAGATTGTATAGTATTAGATCTTGGTTTGCCCGATATGTCAGGTTTTGAAATGTTAGGTAAATTAGAAAAAGAGAAGAATTTGACGATTCCTCCTGTAATCATTTATACCGGGAAAGACCTGACAAGAAATGAGAACGAACAATTGCAAAAATATACTAATTCAATTATTATAAAAGGTGTAAAATCTGAAGAACGGCTTCTTGATGAAACGGCTTTGTTTTTACATCGGGTTGTTAGCGAATTGCCACAACATCAGCAAAAAGTTATTTCTAACTTACATAACAAAGAGGCTCTTTTTGAGAATAAAAATATTCTTATAGTTGATGATGATATCCGAAATATATTTGCATTAACACAAATACTTGAAGAACGAGGAATGAATATCCATAAAGCCGAAAATGGAGTGAAAGCACTTGAACTTCTTGATATACAGACAAATATTGACCTAATATTAATGGATATTATGATGCCGATAATGGATGGATACGAAACCACAAAAAAAATCAGAAAACAAAATCGTTATAAAAAACTACCAATTATTGCTCTCACTGCTAAAGCTATGAAAGGAGATAAAGAAAAATGTCTGGATGCCGGAACCAACGATTATTTGTCGAAACCGGTAAATATTGATAAACTTTTATCTCTTATGAGAGTATGGATGTATAAATAGAAAATTAAAATGTCGAAAGATAAAACCAAAATATTAATTGTTGACGATAAGATTGAGAATCTTATTGCTCTGGAAACTTTACTTGTAGATTTCGATATTGAAATTATTAGAGCCTTATCGGGTTTCGAAGCTTTAACTCACACATTTAACAATGATTTTGCATTAGCTATAATGGATGTTCAAATGCCGGAGATGGATGGTTTTGAAACTGTTAAACTTCTCAGAAAAGCTAAAAGTACGAAGCATCTTCCAGTAATATTTGTGTCTGCAATTTATAAAGAAAATACACATATAATAAAAGGAATAGAATCGGGCGGAGTCGATTTTATTATTAAACCGTTAAATAGAGAAATTTTATGTGGGAAAGTGAAAATATTTCTGGAACTTCATAAGCATAGAACAAAACTCGAAGAGCTTGTATCTCAGCAAACTAAAGACTTGGTTGAAGAAATTCATGTAAGACGAGAAGCCGAAGAACTTCTAAAAATTCAAAAAGAGAAGGCAGAATCGTCAACGCATGCAATGTCAATTTTTTTGGCAAGTATGAGTCACGAAATAAGAACTCCAATGAATGGAATTATTGGCATGTCAAATTTGCTAAAAGAAACCAAACTTAACGATAGTCAAAAAGAATTGGTAGATATAATTCATCTTTCAGGAAACAATCTTATCACAATAATCAATGATATTCTTGATTTTTCAAAAATAGAATCCAATCAGGTAGAGCTTGAAAATATAGAATTCAACTTATTCAAACTAGTTGAAGATATATATAAATTACTTCAGATTCGAGCAAACGAAAACCGTGTTAAACTTATAAAAAAGATAAGTCCGGCAGTACAGAAAGTAATTAAAGGAGACCCTGTTCGTTTGAAACAAATATTAATTAATTTGTTGAACAATGCTATAAAATTTACCGACAAGGGGAGCGTAACTTTGAAATTGAATATTAGAGAAAAAACTAACAAAAAAATTAAATTATATTTTGAGGTTGAAGATACCGGAATAGGAATTTCGGAAGAAGGGAAAAAGAATCTTTTTAATGTGTTTAAACAATCTGATTCATCGATAAATCGTAAATATGGAGGCACAGGATTAGGATTGGCTATTTCGAAAAACTTATCCAAACTTATGGGAGGAGAAATCGGAGTGGAAAGCAAGTATGGTAAAGGCTCGAATTTTTGGTTCACAGCAGTTTTCGATAGAGTTAAACAATCTGTTGTTAAACTTGATGAAAATCAGAATATTATCCACTCAAAAAGTTCCAGAAAATTGCAAATTCTTCTTGCTGAAGACAATGTTATTAATCAGAAAGTAGCTGTATATAATTTACAGAAATTCGGGCACGAAATAGATATTGCGGAAAATGGAAAAATTGCTGTAGAAAAATATCAAAAGAATAAATACGATGCTATTTTAATGGATATTCATATGCCAGAAATGAGTGGTATTGAAGCTACTGCAGAAATCCGAAGAATAGAACTTAAAAATAAAGCAATTGGCAATATCAAGATTATAGCCATGACTGCAAATGCCTTAAAAGGCGATAGAGAAAAACTTCTGGCAACTGGTATGAATGAGTATATAAGCAAACCATTTAAACCTGAAGAACTAAAAAAAATACTTGTGAATATTACCAATGAGAATGAAGCCTAAAATATTGATAGTTGACGATAGGATTGAAAATCTGATTGCATTAGAAAAACTTCTTGAAGATTTCGATATTAAGTTTGTTAGAGCTTTATCAGGAAACGAAGCTCTCACACAGACTTTTGACAACGAATTTGCCCTTGCAATTATCGATATTCAGATGCCAGATATGGATGGATATGAAACAGTTGAGTTATTGCGACAATCGAAAGCTACGAAATACTTGCCAGTAATTTTTGTTTCAGCAATTTACAAAGAAGATTTTTACGTGATAAAAGGAATTGAGACCGGGGCAGTCGATTTTATTTCGAAACCAATAAACGAAAAAATACTTCAGGGAAAAGTTAAAGTTTTACTTAATCTTTATATTCAAAGGAAAGAATTAGAAACAATAATTTCCGACAGGAATACCAAAAACGAGCAACTTTTAGAAACTATCGAAACTCTAAATACTACTAAAAGTAAATTGGTAGAAGCCAAAGAAAAAGCCGAAGCAGCAACAAAATCTAAGTCAATGTTTTTGGCAAATATGTCGCACGAAATAAGAACTCCCCTTAATGGAATTCTTGGAATGGCAGATATTCTACAACAAACCAAATTAAATAAAGAGCAAGAAGAAATTTCAGAAATGATAAAAGTTTCAGGCTCAAATTTGCTGTCTATAATCAACGACATTCTTGATTTTTCTAAAATTGAAGCGTCCCAAATACAACTCGAAAAAATTGTATTCAATTTAAAAAAGGAAATAGATGAGATAGAAAAATTGTTTAGCATAAAAATTATGGAAAAAGCAATAAAATTTTCTGTCAAGGTTGATCCTCGAATTCCTCAAAATTTAGTCGGAGATCCCATAAGACTAAAACAAATAATTATAAATCTAATAAACAATTCAATAAAATTTACCAAAAACGAAGGTAGTGTTTGTCTCTCAGTCGAATTTTCTAAAAAAAAGCCGAATAAACTGAAACTATTATTTAAGATTGTTGATACAGGTATCGGTATTTCTGAAGAAGGAAAAATGCGGCTTTTTAAAACATTTTCGCAATCAGAAAAATCTACTACAAGAAAATATGGAGGAACAGGTTTAGGATTGGCAATTTCAAAATCATTGTCTGAGCTTATGGGCGGAAATATTGGAGTAGAAAGCGAATTGGGAAAAGGCTCAACATTCTGGTTTACAATTGTATTAGGAATTTCAGAAAAGCAACAAAAACAGTTAGACAATAAGGAAATTGAAAATGACACAACAGCAACAGAAAGCCTCAGTATTTTATTGGCTGAAGATAATCCTATAAATCAAAGAGTTGCCATTTTCAATATTAAAAAATTAGGTCATACAATAGATATTGCTGAAAACGGAAAAATTGCATTTGACATGTTCAAATCTAAAAAGTATGATTTAGTACTCATGGATATTCAAATGCCAATTATGAATGGTATTGAGGCCACAAAAAAAATAAGAAATTATGAATCTGAAAATGAAAAAAGTAATAAAACAAAAGTAATTGCAATGACTGCAAGCGCCATGAAAGGCGACAAAGAAAGGTTTATTGCAGCCGGGATGGACGATTATATTAGCAAGCCATTTCATCCTTCCGAACTTAGAAAATTGCTTAATACATAATATCTTAAGACTATTTTTAGTCTTGCAACAAAAAATAGATTTAAATAAGTTTGATCTATTTGATTTATAAAAAACTACTTTTGTCAAAAAATTAAATCAATTTTTATAATTTAGCGTATATATAAAATCGGTTTTGAAAAATTTGAATACTTATTCTTAGAATGATTACAGCATTAATTATAGACGATGAAGCGAAAAGCAGGATTACTTTGAGAAATTTTCTTGGCAAGTACTGCAAGAATATTGAAATTGTTGGCGAAGCTGATGGTGTAAATTCTGGAATAGAGCAAATCAATAAATTAAATCCTGAAGTAATTTTTCTTGACATCCACATGCAAGATGGTTCCGGCTTCGATTTACTTGAAAGAATTACAAAGAAAAACTTCAAAATTATTTTCGTAACAGCATATAGCCAGTATGCCATAAAAGCGTTTAAATTCAGTGCAATAGATTACTTATTAAAGCCATACGATCCGGAAGAATTGGTCAGTGCAGTCGATAAAATTAAAGAAAATGACAAGTACTACTCAATTGATAAAAAGTTGGAAACTTTGATAAGTAATAGAAACGGATTCAATAAAATTGCATTGCCAACCATGAGTGGTATCCATCTTGTAAAAGTAAAAGATATTGTTCGGTGTCAATCAACAAGTAATTATACCAACATCTTTCTGAATTCAAAGGAAACTATCTTAGTAACAAAAACTCTCAAAGAATATGAAGAGTTGCTCTCAAAATCGAAATTTTTCAGAGTTCATCAATCACATCTAATAAATTTGGCATATGTCGAAAGATATATAAAAGGTGAAGGTGGCACAATTATTATGGAAGATGGTTCGGAAGTAGAAGTTGCTCGCCGCAGAAAGGATAAATTCTTAACACTTTTGTTGCACAATTAGTTGGAACAATAATAACTTAATGGCCATAAATTCATAAGGTTGAAAATATAAATATGTGAATTTATGGCTATTTTTTTGCAAAATCCTTTTGAATGTTTAATGGATATTTCATTTTCAAATCAAATAGTTCAATAAATTAATTTTAAATATCTTTGGCGTTTTAATAAATTATATATAAAGGGTTTTTCTATAAAGGCATGAGATTGAATAAATTTATTTTTTTCATGCAAAATGAAATATTGAATTTAAAATTACTGTAAACAAAGAGCTTTATGAGTAAAGCAACAAATATACATCCGGTATTCGATAGGATAATCAGTAGGGAGGAAAAAGAAGAATTGTTAAAACAAAAATCAATAGTTTTATGGATGACAGGTCTTTCCGGATCAGGTAAATCAACAATTGCTATTGGTGTAGAAAAAGTACTTCACAAAAAAGGCTTCCTTACTCAAATTTTAGATGGCGATAATATTCGCACAGGCATAAACAACAATCTTGGATTTTCGGAAGAAGACCGATATGAAAATATTCGCCGAATTGCCGAAATTTCTAAATTATTTCTTGATTGTGGCATAATTACAATAAACAGTTTTGTGAGTCCGACTATCGAAATTCGCAAACAAGCTAAAGATATAATCGGTTCAAATAATTTCGTTGAAATTTATATTAATGTGCCTTTAGAAATTGCAGAAAAACGAGATGTGAAGGGTCTTTATAAAAAAGCAAGAGAAGGCAAAATTAAAGATTTTACAGGAATAGATTCTCCATTCGAAGAACCAATAAATCCCGATATTGAAATTAGAACAGATGAATTAAATATTCAAAATTCCATTGACAAAGTTTTAGAAAAAATATTACCAATTATTAATAAATGCAGATAAGAATCTGCAAAATTTCAGATAAATATGAAAAGATACAAAATCAATCATCTCAGAGAGTTAGAGTCTGAGTCGATTTACGTAATACGCGAGGTAGCAGCTCAGTTCGAAAAACCTGTAATGCTTTTTTCCGGAGGTAAAGATTCAATTGTTATGTTTCATTTGGCGCGAAAAGCTTTTACTCCTGCAAAAGTTCCTTTTCCACTAATGCACATCGATACTGGGCATAATTTTCAGGAAACCTTAGATTTCAGAGATAAACTAATGGAGGAAACTGATACAAAATTGATAGTAAAATATGTTCAGGATTCGATAGATAAGGGTAGAGTAGCTGAAGAAACCGGACCCAATGCCAGTAGAAACAAAGCACAGACTACAACTTTGCTCGATGGTCTTGAAGAACTAAAAATAGATTGTGCAATGGGCGGAGGAAGACGTGACGAAGAAAAGGCTCGTGCTAAAGAAAGATTTTTCTCCCACCGAGACGAATTCGGACAATGGGATCCAAAAAATCAACGCCCGGAATTATGGAATATTTTTAACGGTAGAAAACAGCTTGGCGAACATTTTCGCGTATTTCCAATAAGTAATTGGACAGAAATGGATGTTTGGCAATATATTTTACTCGAAAAAATTGAAATGCCAAGTCTTTATTTCTCTCACCAAAGAGAAGTCTTTGACCGCGATGGAACATTACTCGCCGTCTCTCCATATATTAGCTTGAGAGAAAATGAAAAACCAATGGTGAAGACAATACGTTTCAGAACTATTGGTGATTCAACATGTACAGGAGCGATAGAATCTCCAGCTAATTCTCTTGAAGAGATTATTCAGGAAGTTGCATCTACCCTTGTTACCGAAAGAGGTGGAAGAGCTGACGACAAGCGCTCCGAAGCAGCTATGGAAGATCGCAAAGTAGAAGGATACTTTTAAAGAGTTCGTTCTACATTTTAAAACAATATTAAAATACAATAATTATGGCAAAAGATAAAGGATATTTGAACATGGAATTACTGCGATTTACCACCGCAGGTAGTGTGGATGATGGAAAAAGTACATTAATTGGAAGATTATTATTTGATAGTAAAGCAATTTTTGAAGACCAGATAGAAGCCCTTGAAGAAACAGCTCTAAGACGAGGGGAAGAAGGAATTAATTTGGCATTGCTCACAGATGGTTTGCGGGCAGAGCGAGAGCAAGGAATAACAATTGATGTTGCATACAGATATTTTGCAACTCCTAAACGAAAATTTATTATTGCTGACACACCAGGTCATATTCAATATACAAGGAATATGGTTACAGGTGCTTCAACTGCAAATGCCGCAATAATCCTAATTGATGCAAGAAATGGAGTGATAGAACAAACGCTTCGTCATGCATTCATTGCTTCACTTTTACAAATACCTCATGTAATTGTTTGTGTAAACAAAATGGATTTAGTTGACTTTAACGAAGATATATTTGAGAAAATAAAAGATAACTTTTCTGCAGTAGCAGGGAAATTAGATATTCAGGATGTGCATTTTGTACCAATTAGTGCACTCAATGGCGATAATGTTGTTGATAGATCAAAAAATACTGATTGGTTTGGAGGTTCAACGTTTATTTATCTACTTGAAAATATTCACATTGCAAGCGATCAAAATCATATTGATGCACGTTTTCCGATACAATATGTTATTCGTCCTCAAACAGCTGAACATCCCGATTACAGAGGATATGCAGGAAGAATTGCAGGTGGTGCTTTCAAGCCTGGAGATAATATAAAAGTTTTGCCTTCAGGATTTACATCGAAAATTAAATCAATTGATACATACAAAGAAAAGCTCGATTTAGCCTATGCTCCTCAGTCAGTGTGTATTACTCTCGAAGATGACTTAGATATCAGCCGTGGAGATATGATAATTCGAGAAAATAATGTTCCTAAAATTGGTCAGGATATTGATATAATGGTATGTTGGCTTAACGAAAAACCTATGGTCCCAAGTGGAAAATATGCAGTTAAACATACAACTCGCGATGTTCGATGTATGATCAAAGAAGTTACTTATAAAATAAATATCAATACTTTAAACAGAGATAAGGAAGACAAAGTCTTAAATTTGAATGATATAGCACGAATAAAAATTAGAACTACCAAGCCATTATTTTTTGATTCTTATAGAAAAAATAGAATTACTGGTAGTGTAATTCTAATTGACGAAGCTACAAATGAAACAGTTTGTGCAGGTATGATAGTTTAATAATTATTGATTTTTTATAAAGTTATTTATTAAAGTTTTTTTCTAAAATGCAAAAATCAATACTATCAAGATTAGAAAAAGTGAAGTTTCTTGATAAAAATATGTTTTTTCTTTTAGCGGGACCATGTGTTGTAGAAGATGAAGATATGGTTTTTAATATTGCCAGCGAAATTCAAAAAATTGCTAACAAATTAGAAATACCATATATTTTTAAAGCATCCTATCGAAAAGCAAATCGTTCTCGGAAAGATTCATTCACAGGAATTGGCGATGAAAAAGCCCTTTCAATAATGAAAAATGTTGGAGAAAGTTTAAGTATTCCGCTTATGACAGACGTCCATACAGAGGAAGAAGCGAATTTTGCTGCTAAATATGTCGATGTATTACAAATCCCGGCTTTTCTTTGCAGACAAACAAATTTGTTAGCTGCTGCTGCAAAAACCGGTAAGATTGTCAATATTAAGAAAGGACAATTTCTTTCGCCGGAATCTATGAAATTTGCTGTCGAAAAAGTTACGGACATCGGAAACGAAAATGTTTTTCTTACCGAAAGAGGAACAATGTTTGGCTACCAGGATTTAGTAATTGATTATAGAGGGATTCCCAAAATGCAAAAATTTGGCTTTCCTGTTGTTTTAGATATTACTCATTCGCTGCAACAACCAAATCAGTCATCTGGAGTAACAGGAGGAAATCCGGAATTGATTGAAACTGTTGCACGTGCAGGAATTGCTGTAGGTGCCGATGGAATTTTCATTGAAACTCATCCTGAACCGCCAAAAGCAAAATCGGATGGAGCAAATATGTTAAAACTCAATTTATTGGAAAACCTTTTAGAGAAGTTAGTCAAAATGAGATTGCTTATCAATAATTTGTAGAAATAATTCTCTTAACTTTTTGTTTTTTTATTATTAAAAAATTTTGGCACAATTTTTTCTATAAGACAAGAAATTTTGATGAAAGATAAATTAGTATAAATATAAAGGACAGAAAGATGAAAAAATCAGTATTATTATTAGCTCTAATAGTTTTATTATTTCAATTTGAAATTTTTGCACAAAAGAATAGAAATGCAAACGAAGCAGCCCAAAATAAAGAACAACTAAAAATTGATGAAGCTACCCTTAAACAAGATAACATTGAATTAGATATTTTTAAAGTTAAGCTCGTAAAATTTGAAAAGGCATATTTAAAAAAGAATTTTCCAAAAGTGAAAGCTTTGAAAATAGATATAATATCTGATATACATAGAGAAATTGAGCAAAGCGAAATTAAAATAGAGAGAGAAAAACTTGAAGCAAAACAGAGTAAAAACGAAGTAAAATCGGAAAGCAAAGAAATTAGAAAAAGAAAAGGACACAATAGGGGAGACCGATATGACAAAAGAGATGATGAGCGAGATTTAAAAGATGATTTGAAGGATTTGGAAAAACAAATAGATCGAACAAATCGTCAAAAAGCAATTTTAGAAACTATTGAGCTGCATACATTTGGTTTTACTGAAGTTTCGCTAGGAACAAAAAAGTTATTGCATGAATTTGCAGAAACTATGGAAGATGATATTGCTGCTACAAAAAGAGAAATTCAGGAAACCATTGCTGAACAAGAAGAAGACAAACGTGAACGACAAGAAGATAGACGTGGTAGAAAAAAGAAAAAAAGAAGATTTAGGTATTAATTAAATCCCTAAAAGAAAAATGCCAATAAATGTAAGTTTATTGGCATTTTTTGTTTTTGAAGTTTAGACAATTCGTTTCTTGATTGCTAAAAAGTCAATTATTTATGATTTGCAAATTAAGAGCATAGTTCTATCATCGTCAAAAGAACTAATATTAAATTCCTCAATTATTTCGTTTTCAATTTGTTGGCATGAAACTACATCTTTCTGGCGGCGAGAATTAAAAGCATTTAATAATGCAATTTCTCCAATTTCTTTGCCAGTTTTGCTGGCTTTAGCTTCAGAATAACCATCTGTAAATATTAATAGTTTGTCGCCTTTTTTAATATCAATATTTACACTTTGATATTTTGAGCTATCAATCACACCAAGAAGGGTTCCAACAATATTTAGTTGTCTCATTTTTTCATTTGTGTGATTGTAGAAAAATGGACGCATTGCACCTGCCGATGAAATCTTGATTGACGATTTTTCAGTATCAACTACAATTACACTTAGTGTAGTAAAAACTTCTGACAGTTGTAAATCTTTATATATATATTGATTGATTATTTCTAATAATTTTTCCGGATTCGATGAAAATTCAACTTCAGGGTTATTGGCAAAAAAGTTGACAGTACTTCTAATATAAGCAATATAAGCAAGAACAAAAAACCATGCTCCCCACTTTTTGCCCATTACATCACCAAGGATTATTAATTTTTTGTCATTTAGATCGAAAACTTCATAAAAGTCGCCACCTGGAATTTCGTTGAATGGTTCATGTAGAATAGAAATGCTTATATCGCCAATTTTTTGATCTATTGAATTTTCAAAACGAATTGGTGAAGCATTAGCTGCGAGATTTAGGGCATTAAGATATTTGTCTTTAATTTCTTTTTCTCTTTCTACAATAGCATTTATCTGATGCGAAACGATTTCTGAAGATTCGTGTTTGTGAACAAATCCATTTACACCGATGTCGAAATAGCCTTCTATATTAATGTTTTTCGAAAAGTTTGAAATAAAGAGGTATGCTGGAATCGTAGATGATGCAATTTTTTTTACTTTCTCAAGATAGTTTATTGCCCAAACGGCATTTTCATCAATTATTAATGCCCATATATTTGAATTTTCAACCTGGCTTATCAAATCGTCGGTTGTATATATATTTACAACTTCTGTTGAAATATTAAAATCTGCATGATTTGAATCTGAATTTTCAGACAGACAAAAAAGTACTGTTCCTGAGTCGAAATTAATATTTCGTTTTTTGTTAGATTTTAAAATTTCTTTTCTTAACCTGATTAATTCATAAACTTTTTTTTCATAAACGTTTCTACAATTTTCATGCTCAAATATATTAACATTGATGAGTTTTAGTTAATTTTTTTATTCAATTTTAAATTTTACCGAATTTTATTTTGAA
>Ga0209361_1001718_pt1 | contig 13576 bp, 10 predicted proteins | sample SaaInlV_200m_DNA_3_FD_184657 | JGI IMG/M metagenome (GOLD analysis project Ga0209361, IMG submission 184657) | Marine microbial communities from expanding oxygen minimum zones in the Saanich Inlet - SI037_S4LV_200m_DNA (SPAdes) (version 2) | ecosystem: Environmental > Aquatic > Marine >... | reverse complement strand
TATTACCATTGCATGGGTTCCGGAACCGGAAGCTGGAAAAAAGGAAAGGCAGGGAAGTTCAATCATTGAAGGATTTAAGCAACTTTATAGAACTTTTCAGCAAATACGTCATTTAAAAACTGTACTGCTTTTTTTGCTGGCCTACTGGTTTTATATAGACGGTGTGGATACGATCATTAAGATGGCGGTGGATTATGGAATTTCGATTGGTTTTGCATCGAACGATCTGATAATTGCCCTGTTGATAGTGCAATTTGTTGGTTTCCCATCAGCACTCATTTTTGGAAGATTAGGTGAACGTTGGGGTGTGCGGCCGTCAATATTTCTCGCTATTGGTGTTTATATCGCTGTGACAATCTGGGGCACGATGATGCGTGAGAAATACGAGTTTTATGTGCTGGCAATAGTGATTGGTCTGGTTCAGGGAGGAATCCAGGCGTTGAGCCGTTCCTATTACTCCCGCCTCATTCCAAAAAATCAGGCAGCAGAATATTACGGATTTTACAATATGCTCGGCAAATTCGCCGCGATTATCGGGCCGGCTTTGATGGGTGTGGTAGGGCTAATGATGCGTAATTATCTCATGCCGGAATCTCCAACTGCGGAACAAATTACAGCGGTTGGTCAAGAAGCGTCACGCTGGAGCATTGCTTCGATAATTGTGCTGTTTGTGATCGGCGCAGTGCTGTTCTTTTTTGTCGATGAAGAAAAAGGCCGTGCGGAAGCAGAGTACCTGAGTAAAAACTAAATCACTTTATAAAAATCACTTTATAAAAGTTGAAATTAAGGACTATTTCTAATCCCAAAGTTCAACACGCTGTTTGTAAGCTTCCCTGGTAATTCTGGTATCTTCAATAAACTTTGCTAATTCATCCAGAGTCAAGGCCTGCGGTCCGTCCACCAGAGCTTCAGTTGGTGAAGGGTGAAAATCCACCAGCACCATATTCGCACCTGAAATTATTCCCTGTGATGTAGAATGTAAAACATCCAAAACACCATCTGGAGCAATGTCTCTTGTACCAACTGAATGCGAAGGGTCGATACAAACCGGCATTTTGGTCAGACGTTTGACGATCGGTAAATGAGCAAAATCAACCATATTTCGGTGAGGCTCATTGAAGGATGTTTTCATCCCTCGCAAACAAAATATAACCTTGTTATTTCCTTCACTAGCCAGGTATTCCGCGGCATTGAGAGACTCGTTCAAAGAAATTCCGAATCCGCGTTTGAGCAAAACAGGGTATGTGTGCTGCCGACCGATTGCTTTTAGTAATTCAAAATTCTGCGTGTTGCGTGTACCAATTTGCAGCATTACACCGGTTGGTCTTCCCAATTTTTCCAGGCATTCATCAATTTCCTCAATGTGTGACTCATGGGTTACTTCCATCGCAACCACCTTGATTCCATACTTGCCTGCCAACTCAAAAACATAGGGTAGACATTCTTTACCATGCCCCTGAAAAGAATAGGGATTTGTACGCGGTTTATATGCTCCCATCCTCGTGCATACCTGTCCATTCTCCTGTAGAGCCTGTAGCATACGTTCAACATTTGCCGGATTGTCAACGGCGCATAGCCCAGCGAAAATGTGAAAGCTGTCTTGATTAAAACGAACTCCGTTGTATTCAAAATCAATCGAACCTGTTTCCTTGGAGTGACGTCCCAGGATTCTGAAGTCATGTGAAATACGGACAACACTCTCCACAGCGGGCAGTGATTCTATTTCTTCCTGATTAATTTTGGCGGTGTTACCGATTAAATATATTTCGGTCAAACCCTGACCTCTGCCCTGCACTTTGTGTTTTTTTAAACGTATTTCTGACAAACCGCGAAGATGCTTCCACGTTTTTTTATATTCTTCACTGGCTTCGTCAGTGTCCGGGATTAAAATGACTAACATTGATTATTTTGCTGATTGTTGATGTGGCTGAAAATAGCAGAAAGTGAAAGTGCTTAAAAAGGTAAATCGTCGGAGGTTTCATTTTCCAGCCAGCCGGGTTGTTCCTGAGGTGTAGGTCCGGTTCCGGTTTTAGCTGGTTTTGGAGCAGTAGGGCTGGCTGAGCTTTGTTCTGCAACCAACTTCCAAGCTTGGAGGGTGTTAAAATATTTCACCTGCCCCTGAGGATTGGTCCATTCACGTCCTCTTAAGTCGAAAGAAATTTCAACCTGCTGACCTTCCTGAAAAGGATCCAGCAATTCGCAGCGGTCCTGTACCATTTCAAACTGCAGGGATTGTGGATAATCCGGATTGCTTGCATACTCTACGACAAACTCACGTTTACGAAAGCGGTCCGAGATTTGTACAGTTTCAGATATTTTTTTAATTGTGCCTTTTATTTCCATAATAATTTAAAAATTAATTTAATTGTGATGGCTTAGTAAATAGTTGTCATTCCCGCGAAAGCGGGAATCCAGGAACTTGTAAGTATCTGAAATAATGGATTCCCGCTTTCGCGGGAATGACAAACATTGGTGTAATAATGACTTTTTACTGGTTGATTATTTAAAAAATTAATTTAATTTTGCGTTAAGCAGGAAGTTCGTTTTCCACCAATTTCACCCAGTAACTGGCACCGGTCGGCAGGACGTCATCGTTAAAATCATAGCTTGAACTGTGAAGCATGCAACCAGCCTCACCTTTTCCGGGGCCAATACCAAGCCAAACGTAACAGCCTGGACGAGCCTCCAGCATATATGAAAAATCCTCTGCTCCCATGCTGGGTGTAGGATTCCTGATGATTTTATCTTCACCAAGTAAATCTACAACTGCCTTTGCGGAAATATCTGCTTCCTGAACCGAATTGACAGTCGCAGGATATCCTGACATATAGTTAAGTTCGCAAGTTGCTCCGTAGGCTGCGCAGACACCTTCTGCTACACGTAACATGGACGAAGGCATTTTGTCTCGCGTTTCCTGTTGAAATGTCCTTACAGTTCCGTGCATCCGTACACTGTCCGGAATGACGTTGTAGGCGTCACCTGCATGAATTTGAGTAACACTGATCACCACAGAATCAACAGGATGAGTGTTGCGGCTCGGAATGGTTTGCAGTGCGCTTACGACTTGTGACGCAACTACGATTGGATCTATGCACTGATCGGGTAAAGCAGCATGTCCACCTCGTCCGTTAATCGTCAAATCAAACATGTCCGCCGCGGCCATGATTGGTCCGGAAGAAACCCCAAAAGTTCCGGCAGGCATTCCCGGCCAGTTATGCAATCCATAAACTGAATCCACCGGAAATTTTTCGAACAAACCTTCCTTTATCATCAATTCACCGCCGCCGCCGCCTTCTTCAGCAGGTTGGAAAATAAAATTAACCGTACCTTTAAAATTCTTGCTGGCTGCTAAATGCTTTGCTGCGCCAAGCAACATTGCGGTGTGACCGTCATGACCGCACGCGTGCATTTTACCTGGATTGCTGGACGCATGTTTAAATGTGTTTTTTTCTTCTAATGGTAAAGCGTCCATATCAGCCCTCAAGCCAATTGAAGGTCCGTCACCGTTGCGGATTGTTCCAACAACACCGGTTTTCGCGAGTCCTCGGTGAATCTCTATACCAAATTCCTCCAGCTTTGCTGCTACCAGATCCGCAGTGCGAAATTCCTCAAACTTCAGTTCAGGATGCTGGTGAATATCACGTCGCCACTCTGTCATTTCATCATGGAATTGTTTAATCTCTTTGATCACTGTCATGCTCCTCCTTGGACTACTTAATTAAATTGAACTAATGAACCATTTTTAACTACACTTCTGTGATTGCCACGGTCTGCAACCGCAGAAATATCTTCCAGCGGATTTCCGGAAACAATCAACATGTCCGCAAAAGCTCCTTCACGAATCTGTCCTCTGTCTTCCATAGCCATCAAGTCTGCGGCATTAGCAGTCGAAATTTTCAATACATCACTATTTGATATGCCTAAATCAGCCATGTACTGAAGTTCCTGGCAGTTGTCTCCATGTACATTAAATGGAGTCCCGGCATCGGTCCCCATTGCTATTTTGCCTCCGGCTTCATAAAACATTTTAATCGACTGATGGTGACGTTCACGAACTCGGATTGTTTTTTCCACAATGAAATCCGGAATTCCGTTATCTCGATTGATAAAAATATTATTGACCGCCGCAAGTGTCGGCACCAAATATGTTCCTTTTTCCAGCATGGCGTCAAGACATTCCTGTGTCATGAAAATTCCGTGTTCTATTGAATCCATTCCGGCACGTACCGCATTCAAAATTCCTGCAGCACCCTGTGCGTGACTGGCGCATGTGCGGTTAAAACGATGCCCCTCATCAACACCAACTCGCAATTCTTCTTCCGTATAATGTGCGTCTTCCGGATTAACTCTTGGTGTCATTACACCACCGGTAGCCATCAACTTTATCACATCTGAACCAGCATGAATTTGCTCACGTACTGCTTTCAAAACTTCATCTGGTCCATCAGCAATTCGTCCAAAAGCATTTCCATGTCCGCCTGTCATACAGATCATTCTACCTGCCGCCATAATTGTCGGACCAAGCTGCCGTCCGGAATTACAGGCGTCACGTACAGCAAATTCCAAATAATCGCGTCCGCCTAAATCCCTGATTGAAGTTACACCGCTGTTTAAAGTTTTCTGAGCATTTTCGAAAGCGTTCATCACAATCTGACCTGGACTCGATTTCAGCAGATACGACTTTGGGTCTGCTTCTCCGCAATAGACCAGATGGACATGACAGTCGATCAATCCTGGTAAAAGAGTTCCACCGCTTGTGTCAGTTTTTTCACCGCTGTAACCCTCAAATTCTCCGATAGGCGCTATTTTGGAAATCCGTTCGCCATCTACTAATACTCCATGATTTTCCAGCAAATTTCCGCTGCCGTCAAAAACCAATCCACCTGAATATAATGTTGTCATTAATTATCTATTTTAGTTAAACTGTGTTTTTCTATTAAAAACGAAACTTACATGTTAAGCTTTTCTGCAAATGCAAGGCAAGACACTTGTGAACAGGAAGGTACAATTTGTGATTCAGCTAAGGTGATTTTACTTTTTGAGCACAGCTTAGCGATTAACTGTAATAGCTCTGCCGTACTCTCTTTGTTGATTTAAAGCTTTTTCACTAAACACATTGAGCAGCAAAGCAAAGCTCCAGAGAGCAAGTAAAGCCGACATACTCCAAAACATCCAGCTATAATTTTGCCAATGTATCAGCAAACCTCCTAGAATCGGTCCGGCGACTTTAGCAGAATTTTTTAAGGCTCCAATCATTCCGGCACCTGTTCCGGTGTGTCGTGTATCCATTTTTTCTGCAAAGAGCGCCAGTGTTGAAGGGAAAATCAGTGCTTGGGAAAGTCCAAAACCAATTGCGAGCATGAGCAGACTGAGAGGGCTGTTTGCCAAAGCTAACAATCCCAGAGAAATTGCAGCCACCAGCATTCCGGAAGCAGCAACCGGCAGATAACCCAAACGGTCGCTTAAACGTCCGCCAAATGGTCGTCCAAGCAAATGGAATAATTCCTGAGCCGAAAAGAAAAGTCCGACCCACAGGATTGAGATTCCGCTTTCCAGAGCATAGAGTGGTAAAAAAGTTTTAGTGGCATAAATTCCGAGATAGACTACACATTCAAGGCTTCCTGCCAACCATAGTTCTGGAGTCTTGATGCCTGCCCGCAGGGCCTCTGTTGTTTGTTTCAGTAATGAAACTTTGGTTTGTTTCGGTGGTGCGGAATTTTTTAATAAGAGCACTGGCAACAAGGCACAGGAGCTTAAAAGGCCTATGACTGTAAAAACGGTTGAGGGTTCAAAGACCAACAAAAGTGTTGCAGCAATCGCTGGGCCTAGCAGGTATCCACCGCTTCGGGCCATACCGAACCAGCCTAAGCGTTCCGCACAGTTATTGCTGGAATTCCCATGCTGCTGTCCTTGTTCAATTACCCAGGCCATGGTGACAGGACCGTAAATCGCGGTGGCCAGTCCGTGAATGAGACGTAAGATAAGTAATTCCTGCGGAGTCTCGATAAAGGGGTAAAGGAACGGAATTACGGTAAACAGCAATGTGCCCGTTAAAAGCCAAATCCAGCGTCCCCAGCGGTCGGAAAGAAAGCCGAAGAGTGGTTTGAGCAGCATTCCGGTTAACGTGGAAACCGAAACAATCAGTCCCAAAAAAGTGGCATTTGCGCCCAGACTGGCTGCGAAGAGCGGCAGCAGCGGTGTCTTTCCCATTTGATAGGCAGTACGGACAATGAAATCCGCCGCACTTATTTTGAGCAGTCCGGGAAGCCCTAACATTTTAAGCCTGCAGTTTAGGAATTCCGGCTTGTTCAATTTGCTCGTTGAGTTGAGGAAGTTCCTTTTCTTCGAGCTTTTTCAACTGCGTGAGCTGCTTCTCAATCTTGGCGCTCAAGTCTTCATAAACAGCATGCGCCTGTTCGGGAGGAGAGGCATCAGAAACCGAAACCACGCTGACCAAAGCTTCCATTCTTTCCTTGAGCATGGTTGGGTGACGCAGTCGATCTGATGGGGTTTCGTATTGGTTTTGTGTCAATTGATTTTCAATCTCACTAAAATTGTTCTTTAGCAATTCCGCGGCTTTCCTGACTGCGGTTAATGCTTTTTCAGTGTCAGTCCCACTGAAAATATCACGTGACAGCAACTCCGTAATTTGCAGGTTTATCTTCCGCACTTTGTTGATTGCGGAGTTTATTGCTGAAACACTATTTCGGATTTTCGACCACAGTTCAAATTGTGCAGAAAAATCCTCAGCAGTGGTTTTTAAACGTGGATCTTTAATGATTTCAAATGAATGAGTAATTTCATGCTTCCCCGTTTTTAACTGTACTTGATAGTTTCCGGGAGACGCGACTGGACCACTACTGGAGCCTCCACCAAATGGTGCGATACGTCCCAACTGCTGATAACCCGGTTTTTCCAGTGCTTTATCAATTTTCACTTCAGGTCCGGGGTAGTGCATATTCCAAACGAAACGGTTAAATCCCAGTTTAAGCGGTAAATTTGGCTTTTCGTCTTCTTCTTTATTCTTTTTTTCTTTAGGGTCAGAGTCAGGTATTTTGCTTGAAAAGCGTTCTATTTCCTTAGCACTGTTGTCTAAAATAATTAATTCCAAAGGCAGTTCCGGAACTGATTCCAGAAAATAATTCACAATCACACCTTCAGGAGGATTTTCACCCATATCCAAATATCGAAATCGTTTTTCTCCATCCGGCGTGGTCTCCAGATAATGTGTACCGGGCAAACCAAAATCCGGACTGTAGTTTTTTCCGTCACCGAGAAAGAGGTTAACGCTCCAGTTTAAGGTACGGCGGAAGGTCGTGCGAGGTGGAAAAAATTGTACGTTTCCGGAATCGCCTTTTGTGCTTCCGGAGGATTTACTGGCAAATTTACGGAGCGGAGTCAGATCATCCAGAATCCAGAAAGAGCGTCCGTGGGTGGCGACGACCAAATCATCTTGTTTAATTTTCAGATCGTAAACAGGAACAACCGGAAAGTTGCCTCCAAGTTTTTGCCAGTTTTTTCCGGAATTGGAACTCATAAAAATTCCGGTTTCAGCACCGACGTACAACAAACCAGGGCAAGTTGGATCTTCGCGGATAACCCTGCTGATTTCAGTTTTTGGATAGTCACCGTTTATGCTACTCCAGTTTTGTCCACCGTCTGTTGATTTATAAAGCAGGGGGCGATAATCATTCAGTTTGTAGCGCGTGGCCGAAAGAAAAACAGTTTCAGGATCATGCACGGAAACTTCAATGCAGAAAATGTAAGACCATTCCGGAAGATTGGGCGGGGTGATATTTTGCCAATTTTTTCCGCTGTCCCGAGAGGTGTAAACTAATCCGTCATCGCTACCAGTCCAATAAATACCGGGTTGGTGAGGCGATTCCGCAAAAGTTGAAATGCTGGCGTAGTGTTCTGCACCGCTGCTGTCAATGGTTAAACCACCGGAAACTTGAAGTTTGCTCTCATCCGCTCGGGTCAAGTCCGGACTTATATTTTCCCAACTATGACCTTCGTTCGTTGTGCGGAAGACATGATTCCCGCAGGTGTATACTGTTCCGGTATCGTGTGGCGAAAAGGAAATCGGGAAGGTCCAAGAAAAGCGGTATTTCAAATCTTTAGGAGCCCAGCCGTATTTTTCTTCGGGCCAGATATTGACGAGACGCAATTGTTTTGTTTTGTGATTGTAGTGCTGAAGTGCGCCTTCTCCACCGGGAGAACTGCCGACCGCGCCGATGTAAACAATGTCCGAATCATCGGGTTTAACCGCAATGAATCCACTTTCACCTGTTCCGGGAAAAGTGCTTTCCTGTAGCGTAATTGCACCATAGGCACTGGCACTTGGAACACTGATGCTCGTGTTGTCCTGTTGCGTGGCATAAACACGATAAGGAAATTCATTGTCAATGTCCATTCGGTAAAACTGCGCTGTGAGCTGGTTATAAATCGTGGACCATGTTTCGCCTCCGTTGTAAGAAACACAAGCACCTCCGTCGTTGCCCTGTACCATGCGTTGCGTATTGTTTGGGTCGATCCAGAGGTCGTGATTATCACCGTGCGGAGTGGTTATTTCAGAAAAATTAGTTCCGCCGTCAGTTGATTTCCACATTTGCAGATTGGTGATATAAACCGTGTCCGCGTGTTGAGGATCAGCGAAAACGTGACAATAATACCAAGGTCTGTGGATCAAATCACGATTTCCGGAAGTTTTAATCCAACTATCACCACCGTTGTCTGAACGATAAAGTCCGGCTTCTTCTGCTTCTATAATAGCCCAGATCCGTCCGCTTTGTGCCGGAGAAATACTGACGCCAATTTTCCCTTTTGTACCTTTTGGAAGTCCGGGATTGTTAGTGATCTCAGTCCATGAATCTCCACCGTCTGTTGATCGGTAAAGGCTGCTGTCCGGACCACCGCTGTTCATGCTCCAAAAGTTACGGTAGGCTTCCCAGAAAGATGCATAGAGAATTCGTGGATTATTAGGATCCATGCTCAAATCGATGGCTCCTGCTTTTTCACTGCGGAAAAGGATTTGTTCCCAGTTTTCACCACCATCTTTGGAACGGTATATTCCTCGATCTTTGTTGGGGCCAAAGGCATCTCCGAAAGCTGAGACATAAAGCAAATCTGGATTTTCAGGATGCACACGAATTTCACTGACGTGCCGGGTTTTCTGGAGTCCTATGTTTTTCCAGGTTTTGCCCGCATCGGTGGATTTGTAAATTCCGTCACCGAACGAGACATCAATTCGGATGGTGGATTCTCCCATTCCGGCGTAAATCACGTTGTTGTCTGAGGGTGCAACTGCTATAGCACCGACAGCCGCACTATTCAAAAAACCGTCTGACACATTTTCCCAATACGTGCCTCCGTCCACGGTTTTCCAGATACCGCCTGCAACCGCTCCAAAATAAAACACCTGAGAATTTACCGGATCTCCTGCCACGGCAACTACACGTCCACCGCGGGAAGGTCCGATACTACGCCAGCGCAGCGTGTCTAAATGCGGAATAGAAGATGATGTCACACTTGATTTCGAAACAGAATTATTCATGAGAGTTTTGTTGGGCTAGTATGATTAAAATTTGAGAGCACAGCATTCATCGTCCACGTAATCTTGGATCAAGCGCGTCACGTAAACCGTCCCCAATGTAGTTGACGCTGAGGACAGTGAGGGCGATGAAGATTCCGGGCCAGATAGCACGTGACGGAGTTATCTGAATAAAGTTTGCTCCATCATAAAGCAATCTACCCCAAGTTGGAAAATCCGGTGGAAAACCAAGACCGAGGAAAGATAAGGCTGATTCTGTGATGATTGCATTGGCGATCCCCAAAGTCGCGGAAACCATGATCGGACTGAGGATATTGGGCAGGATGTGTCTGAAAATGATACGCCGTTTAGGGGTGCCGATGCTGTGAGCGGCTGTGACAAATTCACGTTCCTTGATGCCAAGCACGTCACCTCTCACTATCCTTGCGGTATGCATCCAACTTGTAATGCCGATAATGAAAACAATCAGCATAAAGATACCGGCTTCCGGACCGTAAAGTGTTCGCAGAGTATCACGGAAAAGTAGAATGATTACCAGCAACAACGGCAGAATCGGCAGTGCAAGAAATAAATCGGTCAAACGCATCAAAGGTCCGTCCAGGGATTTGATGAAACCTGCCAGCACCCCCACTAATGTTCCTAAAAAGAGTGCAATCAGCATGGCCAGGAAACCGACCGCTAATGAAACCTGTCCACCTGCTAACATCTGCGCTAAAGTATCATGACCAATGTTGTCAGTGCCCAGAGGATGAGCCAGTGTTGGCCCTAAATTTCTTTCACGAAAGTTGATTGCACTGGGTTCAATATCGTGAATAAGCGGTCCGATTGAAACCAAAAGTGTGATAAAAATAAAAACAATCACACCAGTCATTGCGCCTTTGTGTTTCCGGAACTGTCGCCAGACATCTCCCCAAAGTGAGCGGTGTTGTGTAACAGGCTCGACTGTTTCTACTGGAGTTGAATTTTCAATCATAACGTATTCTTGGATCGAGTATGCCGTAAATCACATCTGCGATGAGATTGAATAGCACAATCAGCACAGCAAAGAGGAATGTCAAGGTCTGAACCAGAGGTATGTCTGCTCCTTCAATCCCAATGATCAGCAGTTGTCCAAGACCGTTGACTCTGAAAATTTGTTCGGTAATGATCGCCCCGCTGAAAATTGTGGGAATTCCAAGAGCTATCAAAGTCACTACAGGAATCAAACTGTTGCGCAGCACATGAATCAATAATACTAGCATTTCTGAACGTCCTTTGGCTCGTGCTGTACGTACATAATCTAAATTAAGGTTGTCAAGTATTGAAGCACGCATAAAACGGCTCAGTTGTGAAGCATTGTAAAGAGCAAGTACGGCGACCGGCATGAACATCTGTTTGACCTGCAAGAGAAAATTGTCCCAACTGTTGACTTCAAGTGTTGTGTCATAAATCATTGGGAACCACTGTAGTTGTACACTAAAAAGAATAATTGCAACCATGCCTGTAAAGAAAGTTGGCACAGAAAATCCGACCATAGTTATGAAAGTTCCTATCTGATCGAACCATGAATACTGTTTGTAAGCGGAAATAATGCCGATGGGAATCGCGATCAGGATACCGAATAAATAAGAAAGTCCTACGACCCAGAGCGTTTGTGGAGTACGCTGAATTATCAGGTCCACAACCGGACTGCGTGTCGCCCATGAAAGAATACGGGTTCGGTTTTCCGCATCTCCAATGGTGATGCCAAAGCCCTCATGCAGTAAATTCAGTGGTTCGTTGACAAAGAATTGTACCAGCCACTTGCCAAAGCGCACGTGCATGGGTTGTCCAAGTCCGAGCGACTCCCGGATTTTTTCACGGACCTCCGCAGGCACTGTCATTGGTAAATTTCCAGTGGGATCGTTCGGCGCCAAATCGAGAATGGCGAAAATAATGAAGCTGATTACCAATAAAGTAGGTATGGCTATCAGCACACGGCGAATGATGAAGTGGATCAAAGCTTGGACGCCTGGAGGTTAAAAAAACGGTTTGCGAACAGGAGCCCGCAAACCGTAAGTTACTGACTAATAACTCGAGTTAATTGCGAGTCCAGTCGGCAATATTCCAGAGTTCTGAATCCCAGGAATTCATTCGTACTCCGGAAAGCTTATTAGAATGAGCTGAGACGTTACCACGATGTATTAGAGGAATCATCGCATAATCCTGCATCAGCATGTCATTCATAGCTTTTGTAAGACTGATACGATCTTTCATGTCTGAAGTGATTGACAGTTTAGCAGAGAGTGCATCATATGCGGGGTTACACCAACGAGGCATATTGTTACCGCCCCACTTGTTTGACTTTTGAGCCATTTCCTTACAAGTCCAGTTTGACATGTATGTTTGCGGATCAGCTCCACTGAAGTTGTTGGTGTACATCTCTATGTCTGTGAAGAACTTCTGGTAAGTGTCAGGACTACCAATATCACCACCAAAGAAGACTGAGGCACTGAGGTTACGCAATTCGGTTTCGACACCGATCTGTTTCCACATTTCCTTGATGAAAGCCTGTGTTGCCTGACGTACCGAGTTGGTTGATGTTTGATACAGAATTGAGATTCGCACACCATCCTTCACACGGATTCCATCTGAACCACGTTTCCATCCGGCTTCGTCCAGCAGTCGGTTAGCTTCCGAGACGTTTGGTGTTTTACACTCATCATTAGCGGATGAAGCATAAATCGCAGGTGCAGGTAGAACATTACAACCGATCCTACCAGCCTTACCATATCCTGCATCTACTAGGACCTGGCGATCAATGGCCAATGAAAGTGCACGTCTTACGTTATAATCGGTCAAGTAAGGATGAGGGTTCCGGTTATTGTTTCCGCCCATGTATTCTGCACGATTTTCTCCAAGTGAAGGGTCAGGGTTGGTGAAGTTTACCATCAAACGTTCTACTGAAGTACCGAAAGCCGAAACAACTTTCCCTTTTCCTGCTTTTTCCATCTTGATGAGGATTTCAGGCTCTACCTGAAGGTTCCAGCCATAATCCATTTCACCAGTTTCCAAAACAGCACGTGCTGCTGAAACGGCGTCTCCACCACCTTTTAAAACTACTTTACTGAAAGCAGGCTTGTTGGCATCACGGTAATTCGGATTTGCTTCAAGAACGATCACATCATTCGGCTTGAAATCCACGACCTTGAAAGGGCCTGTTCCAATCGGGGAAAAATTTTGTTTGTTACATTCCTGTGCTTTTGCTCCCTGACAACCGTCAAACTGTGCCTTTTGTAAAATTGGCGCATTGTATCCGACAAAAGGGGCATAAGGGAAAGGCTTTGGTACAGTGAACTCAACCTTGACAGTGGTGCTGTTAACAGCAGTCACGGACTTGATATCGGCCCAATAATTTGATTGTGTACAACCTGTGTCAGGATTTGAGCAGTATTCATAAGTGAAAATCGCATCGTCCGCAGTAAGCGCAGAGCCATCAGACCACTTAATACCTTTTTTGATTTTCCAGGTGATGGACGTCAAGTCTTTTGAGATTCCACCATTTGCAACGGTAGGTATTTCTTCTGCCAGAAAGGGGACCAGACTCCCATTCTCATCATAACGTGCAAAAGGCTCCAGCACGACCGAAGAAGCTTCAAGCTCCTTGGTTCCACCGGAAAGGTTAGGGTTCATGGTTGATGGAGCCTGCCAGTAAAGCAAGTTCAGTTGACCGTCACTGCCGCGTTTGGCTTCAACGGTACTTGCCAGACTCAAAGCGAAAGCCAGACTCAGCAAGATGTTAATCGTTTTCTTCATTTTATCTCCTCGTTTTATGATAAAAAGGCCAAGTGATTATTCACCGAGCGTAAAAGCATTCCGGAACTTCCGGTCTGCATGAAAAAAGGTACCAACTTTATAGCCGGCGCCCTTTCTGCATTGACTCCTGTAGGTTGAAGCTTTGCAAGGCTAAAACTACAGAAAGCATTTGCATTTTACAGTTCTTGCAACTTATGTCAATCTCGTTTTTAAATATTTTAAACGAGATGGCATGCTACCTGGTGTCCCGGT
>Ga0209361_1001715_pt1 | contig 13612 bp, 14 predicted proteins | sample SaaInlV_200m_DNA_3_FD_184657 | JGI IMG/M metagenome (GOLD analysis project Ga0209361, IMG submission 184657) | Marine microbial communities from expanding oxygen minimum zones in the Saanich Inlet - SI037_S4LV_200m_DNA (SPAdes) (version 2) | ecosystem: Environmental > Aquatic > Marine >... | reverse complement strand
GTTGACAATCAAGGCTTTTCTTAACAATGATGCTTTTTTCATTCATCCATTGTGATGTTTCATTATCCTTGGTCGGCCCAAAAATTGCAACAGTCGGTACTTGGAATGCTGCAGCTACATGCATAGGTCCACTATCGCCAGTAATAAATAAATCTAGATTTGCAATATAATCAATCAACTCTGTAATTGAGGTTTTTCCTGCAAGGTTTTGATAATTTTTTGTATTATTTTTTACTAACTCTTTTTCGATATCATTTGCAATGTCTTTCTCACCCTCACCGCCAAAAATAACAATGTCATATCTATCATGCAATTCACTAGCCACTTTTGCAAACTCGTGTGGATACCAACGCTTGGCACTACCGTAGGATGCACCAGGATTTATGCCAAGTAATGGTAATAATGAATTCTTAATTTGTAATTTTGAATTCTTGATATGCAATACTAACTTCTTAGCAGGAAGATTGGTATTTAGACTGTCGTTAATAAAATTATTGTATTTTTCAACTTGGTGGCAATTTTTATACTGATTTTTATCAAATTGATACTTATATTGGGCTGATATTAAAAATTTCAGAAATTTTGAATGAAATGAACTTCTAAACGATAAAAATGCATCAAAATTACCTAATTCTCTTGAAGTTCGATATAAATCAGTGTATTTCTTACTTAAAACAACTGTTTTTACCACTTTTGGATGATTTTTTAGCGCTTCAATCGATACAAATGAGCCAATAAAAGTAATTTCTACGTCATTATAAAAATTAACGATATTTTCAATCGCTGGCGTTGCCATTACACAATCACCTAACCAGGTTGGAAGCTCAATCAGAATTTTTTTTGGCAAACTAAATACACACCTAGAATAAATATATAAATTATCTGTATCATACTTATATAATCATACAATTAGAAAAAAATTATCATGGGTACAGAATCAACAAAAACACAATCAATACGCTCTAAAGAATTTATTGATACTTACTTTAGTGGGGGTGTTATTGATATTGGTGGAGGAAATGATCCAGTCGTTAAACATGCTGAAGTATTTGACTTGATTCATGGTGATGCGCAATACATACTTAATTACAAAGACAAAGAATCATATGACTGTGTTAATAGCTCGCATTGCTTAGAGCATATGAAAGACGTCCCTGCTGCTTTTTCACAATGGTGGGGACTTGTTAAGCCTGGTGGATACATGGTAACGGTTGTACCACATGAAGATCTATATGAACAAGGCGTTTGGCCATCTATCTTCAATTATGACCACAAAGCTACATTTAGATTTAATAAAGAAAATACTTGGTCGCCAGTTTCATACGATGTCAGCAATCTAATAGAAAATCTCCCTGATGCTGTAATTATCTCTGCCGAAGTGCAAGATACAAATTATGATCATTCATTGCAAGGAAAAAAACTTGGGTGGTTTTCAAGAAAAATATATAAGTGGAAACAATCAAATAACAAAATCAAAAGATCCATGTCTGAGCTATTTTATAACTTTTTGTATAAAAATTTTTGGACAAATGGAAAAAACACTAAAGGCGTTCCAGTAGACCAAACACTTAATAATTCACTAGCACAGATACAAATTGTATTACAAAAAAATAAACTATAAACTCTCCATGATTGTTTGATATACAGCATTATAACCATCTTTGTTAAAGTGACTCCAATCTTTTGGACCGTGTAATATCTTGGTTTTTGAAAATTCTAAGATATTGTTTGTAGTATCGATAAACTTAACATTATTTAATTTAGCAATTTTTTGAATCTTTTCTCTGATGTTTATACTCTTATTTAAATTGTCTTTATAAGATATTGCACTATTCCCACCTTGGTATGTTTGAGTGATAATATCTTCAGCTGTAGCATAAGTCGTTGCTGGAGATGGTAAATACACAACTGAAACTTTTGTAATCCTCCCAAAAATTAACACTCAGTAAAAGTAGAATTTTCTTATAATAAAAACATAAGGAGATTCAAATGAAGACAGCACGTAAATCAGATTCACAAATTATGCAAATACTGAGCCAAGCAGGCTCAGGTGTTCCAGTATCCGAGCTGTGTAGAGAACACGGTATGAGCAGTGCCACTTTTTATAAGTGGCGTGCTAAATACGGCGGCATGGATACCTCAATGATCACCAGACTCAAAGAGCTTGAGGCAGAGAATTCTCGTCTCAAGAAGATGTACGCAGATGAGCGTTTAAAAGCCATGATCGTACAGGAAGCTTTAACAAAAAAGTTCTAAGGCCATCTCTACGTAAGGAGATGGCCAGACAGGCTATCAATGACCATCGGGTAACAGTGAGGTTGGCTTGTCAGGCATTTAAAATCAGTGAGACATGCTATCGGTACGATCCAAAGCTATCATCCGAGAATGAACTAATTGCTGACTGGTTGCTGCGATTAACCACAACACACAAGCAATGGGGCTTTGGATTGTGCTTTATGTATCTACGTAATACCAAAGGATTTAAATGGAACCATAAGCGTGTGTATCGCATTTACAAGCAACTAGAGCTTAATCTTAGGATTAAGCCCAGAAGAAGAATCAAACGCGACAAGCCAGAGGCTTTAAGCGTGCCGCTGTCTATTAATCAAACCTGGTCAATAGACTTCATGTCAGATTCATTAAATACCGGTAGGAAAATTAGGACATTCAATGTGATTGACGATTACAACAGAGAGTGCCTAGGTATTGAAGTAGATCACTCTTTACCAGCGCAAAGAGTGATTAAATCATTGGAACAGCTGATTGAATGGCGTGGCAAGCCCAAAGCAATAAGATGTGATAACGGGCCAGAGTACATCTCTCACGCACTCAGAGAATGGGCACAAGCGATGGTAATGTACATACAGCCAGGAAAACCAACTCAAAATGCCTATATAGAAAGATTTAACAGAACTGCAAGAAACGAATGGCTGAACATGCATATCTTTGATTCAATTGAGCATGCTCAATCGTTAGCAACACAATGGATGTGGGTATATAATAACGAACGACCTCATAGTTCGATTGGTGGGATTCCACCAAGAAAGCTACTTGAGGCTATTTAAACAACGGAGATTCTATTTTTAGCAAGCGTTAGAAATGGGAGGATTACATTTCTAATGCGCATAAACTGCCATAATTCTTTAATAAAAGACATATTATAAACTCCTAAAATTGATTTTTCATTGAGCCCATAGGTTCAGTGCGTTCGATCCAGTATGACTTGGCATTTTTGTCTAGTTTTTGCTTAAGCAGGTCTTTACCTAAAAGACGCATAATAAGCCCTGTAGGTAGTACTGCAATAAAGTAAACCAGCGCCATTACAATTGGGGCAATGATAGAACCAAGCAATATGCCAAACTTAAACCAGAGTTTATTTGGAAGTGCTAATATTTGTGGCATTATAAAGGCTAATAGTAAAAATAGCGCCGATATTATTATCGCCCAAATATGAAAATTATCAGAGTTTGTTAGAGGATATAAAGCAATTACTAAAAATACGATTGAAAAGACAATGCCAAAGGATTTCTCCGAAGACTTCTCAGTAGAAATGTGATTGATCATTTCAGACATTACATTGTAACCCTTTCTTTACAACTTCGAGTGTTTCAATTAAATTTTTTTCAATTGAAAATTTTTTTGAAATAAGCCTATTATTAGACTTGATTGCTTCTAGCTTAATTTTATCACTAAGAATGTTATCTATTTTTGACACAATACTATAGTCATCAGGATTTTTCATAATAAATTCTTGATTTAAAATTTCACTAGCCCCATTTTGACAAGTTGTAAAAACAGCATTTTTGAAATTCATCGCCTCAAGAATAGTGTTTGAGAATGGTTCATAGTGCGTAGGTAATATAAAAATATCGCCAATAGTATAGAAATCATTGACATCTTTCCTTGATCCGGTGAAAATAACTTGCTCATCAATGCTAAGATCTCTAGCTAGTTGCAAATAATGATTGATCTTTTTTTCTTTTCCAACTATAAACCCTATTATATTGGGATTATTTAACTTGGCAATAATTTGTAAAAATTCCTCAACACCCTTTCTTTTAAAGCCACTACCTACGTACAATAGTACTGGATTATTAGGTTTAATTTTGAATTCTTTAGATAGTTTATTAAAAGATTTTTTATAATTTAATTCCTTTAACGCAATGCCATTATACACAACACTAATATTTGCTGGATTAATATCATAAGTATTGATAATTTCATTTTTAACCATATTTGAATTAGCAATGATTCGCTTAGCATTTCTAAAGCAGCGATTTTCCAAAAATAGATAGATAGGGTGTAATGGGTTTAGCTTTGATTTTCTTTCAACAGTTAGAAAGACTTTATGCACACCATCGCCAGCACGATAAACATCTGGGCAGGATATTCTATCTAATGAGAAGTAAAACTTGCCTTTCTTCAACAAACAGACTTGCAAGTTAAATAATATTGCTCTAATCCATGATGGTAAAAATTTAGGGAAGATTGAGTTGATAATCTGGTGATCAATATTCCTTTTTTCCAACGCTACAGATAATCGAGACAGATAATTTTCTGCTCCTCCATATTTTGTCTTGTTTGCACGTATGAAAAATATTTTCAAAATACTGACTCAATAGGTTTTTGTATTATCTTCACCACTTCAGAAAAAACCTCGTCAACCGTAATTTGCTCCATACATATTTGATTTTTGCATTTTTTGTCTATACAAGGCGTACAAGTGAAAGGCTTCTGAATAAAAATATGACTCACTTTGTCATCTATTGGGTTACTTTCTATGGCATTACCCGCAACAGAAATGGCAATGGTTGGTGTATTCATTGCTGCTGCAATATGCAGTGGGCCTGTATCTGGAGTTATTAATAAATCAAGCCTATCAATCAATACTGCTGCTGAACATAGATCTAATTCACCTGCCAAATTCAATACTCTTGAATTTTGTATAGAATTCTGAACATAATCAGTTAATTTTTTTTCTGACTTTGAGCCTGTTAATATAATCTGTAGATTATCATCATAATCAAGAATCTTGTTAGTCAAATCAATCCATCTTTCGACAAGCCACATTCTACTAATTGTAGATGCGCCAATTTGAATTCCAATGTACTTAACATTATCCTTAAGAACCTGATCAACCTCGCTATACCAAGAAGTAAGTGGATAAATTTCCATCTGATAGGATTGCTCATCAATGCCAATGTAAGACAGCTGTTTTAATCTCCTATTTATAAAATGCTCATCTAATTGTGGCGCTATTGGAGGATTATAATGAAGGAAATTAAATTCATTTTTATCGTTTGGTATTTTAATAATATATTTGCTACCAGATAAAAAAGCCAGGGGTGTTGCTTGGGGCTCATTTGAATGAAAAATAAAAGTTAAATCTATATTTTTAGCCCTTAATTTAAAAGCAACCTGTAAAAAATTACCCCACTTTCCACGATAAGTAATAATTTCATCTATATTTGGGTTTGTCTTAAATAACTCATAATTTTTTGGGCTTAGTAAAGCAATAATATTCTTATCTGGATAATTTTTTCTAAGCAAGTTGATTGCAGGTGTTGCAAATAATGTGTCTCCTATTGCCGTATTAGACATAACAAGAATGTTGCTAACATCCTTCATCTCAATTTTTGCTCTACTTAGTGACTTGCCCTTTAAATACCAGCGCACCAAAGATCTAATTATATTTATTTTCATTTTTATGAAACAGTTATGCCAGCATTTCCTGAATATATTTTTTAATAAAGTTTAGGTCAAAACTCATTAAACAATCACTAATTTTTGTGCCATTACAACCATCTTTTCCACATGGTTGACAACTTCGAGATTCGGATATAACTTGGTGCATTCCCATTGACTGAGCTCCATTCGTATCTAGGTATTCTGAACTCATGCAGCTATTATCCCAAGGACCCCAATGGTGCGCACCACTAGGGCCAAAAAAAGCAAGGACGGGGGTATCGTTTGCAGCGCTAATGTGCATTATCGCAGTATCTACGCCAATAAATGCTTTGGATTTTTTATTTAATGCTGCTGTTTGCTTAAGAGATAATTTACCACTAAGATCAATAGGATTAGATTTGCAGAAACCCAAAATACTATTGACTTTATTAATTTCTTTATCAATAGGCGCTGCCGTGATTACCACTTTGGTTTTTAACTTTAACTCACAATAATCAATAATTTGTGCCATTAATTGATCTGATAGACACTTAAATAGCCATCTTGAAACCGGATGAATGTGGATGAATTTATCAACATTTGATAACTTTCTCTCAATAATTTCTTTGTCAGCTCTGTCCCAATATATCCTTACCTTTTTATGCTCAATTGAAATATTTAATACCCTCAATGGATCAAGATTAGTTTCTACTGTATGCCTTTTTCCTTGCTCAGGCATATGGTGTGTGAAGGCATTTTTGAATATTTTATTTTGATTAGAATACCCAATTCTAACAGGGGATTTGGATAATAAGGCAATTTGTGCACCACGATCCCCCTCTGTTAGATTAATGACCAGATCGTATTTTTCTTTTCTAAAACTCCAAAGAAAGTTAAATTCATTCCATATTTTATTAAATATGGTTAAGCGCTTAATTCTTTCCCGATCATAAATAATTACTCTATTGATATTCGGATTATTTTCTACCATTGCTTCAGTGCCTTTATTAACAGCAATGTCAATACTGGAATTTGCATAATGAAGCTTTAAATTACTTAATAGTGGTGATACCAACAAAACATCGCCAATATTTCTAAATTTAAGGACTAAGATTTTCATGAAATGAATTGTGTGAATTTATCGGCTCTAGCTTTCCACGTATAGTCCTTTGCAAAGTCCTTAACCATTTGGGCATTAAAGCTCTTATCATCCAGTGCTTTAATTATCTCTTTAGCAAAAGATTCTGGATTTTCTGGTGTGGCATAATAAACTAATGACTCATCAATGTTACTTTCTATAGAAGGCAGTCTGGATACTACAACCTTTAAGCCTGAACCTAAATACTCATAAAGCTTAAGAGGTGATGTAAATAATAGCCCATCTGCATCATATTTGTTGGACAAAACACCAACTTTTGATAGGGCAATATAACTATAAATCTTTTTGTGCTCTACTCTTTTTACAATTTCGATATTATCAAATACACTCAACTCTTTTGCTTGATTTTCATACTGTTGTTTGGTTTGATCATTTGCACCAATTAATACGGCTTTTATGTCTCTATTGTATTGATGCTTAATAATAGAAATAGCTTCCACTAAGGTGTCTAGTCCTTTCCATTCACTAAAATTACCACTGTAGATTACATCATATTTTGTATTTTTCTTATGTTCAATATTCAAAAAATCCTTATTAAACCCAACTGGTAGAATGTGGTGATTATTTGTACATGCAGGAAAAACTTTTTTAATCTCGCTACTTAAAGTTGAAGTAATGCAAATTAATTCATCTACATTAGAAAATACAAAATCTTCTAGTTCTTTCATTTCTTTGGCTTTTTTATATGCGCCTTCTCTGCAGTAATTCTGAGAAAGTATTTGATGCACTTCGAAAACAAACTTAATGTTTGAAGTGCCGCTCTTTAAATTTTTTATAGCTAAACGCATTTGCTTAAAATCACGTGTATAAACAACTAACTTCTCATATTTATATTGTTCTAAATACTTAAGTACATTACTAATAAAAAATAATTTGTTACTCTTAACGCCAAACTTCTTATTTGATATTTTTATAATTTTCAGGTTTGGATGCAAATCAACATTAAGATTATTATTCAAATAGTCTTTTATGTCTTCTCTTGAATCTAGGCACAACAATTCAACCGTTACAATCTCAGCTAAAGTATTTAGGAACTGGATAATACTGAGCATATAGGTATACCCATTACTAATGTGCATTGGATATGGGTAAATAATTTTCATAAATCAGTATATTGACTGATAATATTCACACTTAGAGCATACATCTGGCATTGTTTTGTCACTATAAAACCTATCTCTCATTCTCTTAATATCGTCCCCGTTCCATATCTCTTCAATAGTTTGTTCAAAGACATTACCGACTACCAATTCATCAAGAGCATCTCTACAATCACACAACTTAAAATCACCATTAACGGTTATTAATGGCTTGGCAAATGAAACTCTGCATGGGCCCACTCTATTAATTCTTTCTTTAATAGGCAACTGTTCAAAATTAGAAATATTATCTTCTAACAAGCCCCCCCAAGTATCAAAACCATATTCAATTTTACTAGCCATACTGATAGATTTTAAGTATTGTAAAAAATCTGACTTTGCCTCACTAGATCCATCATAATCACGCATTGTTACCGAAGAAGTAAGTGATTTATTATCACTTGAAGATTTTGATAGCTTTATTAGGTTTTTCTTAACAAAATCAAACTTATCTACCCCCATAAATTTATTGTATGACTTTTGATCAAACCCAGTAAAAGATACGCTGATTTTTATTTTTAGTGTATTACCAAGATCACTAAGAGTGTCACGCAATTTTTGCTTAAAGCTTATTAAATTTGTATAAAAACTTAATAACTCAATGCCTGATGTTTTTAAAAATTCGATTCTATCTGGCAATAAGGGATCCGCTAACGGATCTGACATTGTGGGTGTTATGGATAATTTCGTTCCGCCCATATCAACAAACTGCTTAACAATAACTTTAAATTGATCAAGTGTCATGTGTTTTGTAACAGTTTGGTCAGCTATAACGGGATAATAGCAAAATACACATTTTGCATTACATAGGTTTGTTCCTTCTACATATAGAGTTTCCGGAACTTTATATTTTGTTTCTGCCTTTCTTAAATAAACCCCCCTTAATAAAAACTTTTTTATTAAGGATTTTATGCCTTTATTTTTCGACTTAACTATTGTGTTGTTCATTTACAACTCCTTTAAACTTACTAATAAGAATATGCGTCCAATGTTGCCTGTATAAAATTATCTAAGCCAAACTCTTTTTTTGCTTTTTGAATTGCTGAGTTTGAAAACTCGCATAAATCTAGCTCTTCAATTCTCTGTATAAATTTCTGAATTTGACTGCTAGACTTTTGTTCAACAATCCAACCGTCATGATTGTTATCAATATTTTCTGATAATCCTGCATAATCAGAAACTAATACCGGTTTACCCATGGCCATCATTTCTCGACAAGCAAAGGAAATAGTTTCAACGCCGATGGATAAGACAAAGCCAACATCGGCAATAGACACAGCCTCTCTAACATCATTCATAAAGCCGGTAAATATGACATTATCTTGCATATTTATTCGATTAATATACTGCTCTACAATTTCATTTTTTGGTAAATTTCCAACGATAACAATTTTAACTCTGCTACGTAACTCATCATCAAGCCTAGATGTCGCTTCAACTAAAAATTGCCATCCTTTATGCAAAGCTGTGCCTGCCACAGAAACAAACACAATATCTTTATCTTGGATATTGAACTGTTTTATTAGAGCTTTCGATTTTTCTCTTGGTTGAAAATAATCTAAATCTATACCGTTATGAATAATTGTTGTTTTCTTCTGCAACTCACTTGTAATAATATGACTGTACTGAAAGTTTGATACTACAATCATTTGATCGGTATATTTACCATAAAGATTATTGGCAAACCAATTTTGCTTGATCTTAAACGAATCATGTTTGGTTCTAATAATACGAAAATTTAACTTATAAAACCACTTACAGAGCATAACTACTTTGTGATCAGGCGTTCCGTTTACATGCACAATATCAATTTGTTTTTTGGTAATAATATGTTTGAGTTTTTTAATATTTTTTACAGTGTTAACGATTTCTTTAGGCTTACCTGGAAAATCTACATCAAACACCCTACTAGGATAATTTTTCTTTAAATCCCTGTTGAGTTTACTGACTCCTGGTACCGCAATAAAGGCATTGACACCCAGTGGCATCATACCATTAAAGAGGTAGGTTAGATAAGTAGTATGCCCTCCACCATTGCCAGGATGAAAATTGGTGTATAGAATATTCATTAATTTAGTAAACTTAAATACACTTTCATAATTTTCTCAGTCATTTGGACTTTAGAAAAATTACCTATTATGTAGTTTTTTGAATTACTGGCATATTGATTGCACAAATCTTGACTATTAACCAGCTTATTACAAGCCTCATTAAGTTCATCTTGCGAGTCTTTATCAATCAAAATAAAATTGTTATCGTGATAAAGATCTTTAGTGCTACCTGCATTGGTCGAAACAACTGCTGTTTGCATCAAAAGTGCTTGCATGACTGATTGTGGCACACCTTCGCCACTATCAGATGTTAAAACAAAAATATCTAAGGCTTGTAATAATTCTGGCACATTTGAAACATGGCCAAGCATTGAAACATAGCTTTGCAAGTCAAGATCATTGATCATATTGGATAAGTTCTCTCGTTTTGGGCCATCGCCAGCCATAACAAAATGAATTTTTTTTTCTGGATTATTATCAATGACATTGCGCGCCATGTTTAAAAAATGATCATGTCTTTTGAATTTACGCAGCACTGCAATAATGCCAATTACAATTTGATCATCTTTAAACTTAAATAAATCACGACAAGTTTGTCGATTAAAATTATTTGAATCGTAAATATCAGCATCAATACCAGTTGGAATAGATTGAATTTTTTCAGGCTTAATACGATTATTATTAATCATATCTAATCGAACGCTCTCGCCAGTGGTAAAAATATAATCTGCAAGTTCATTAATAAAATTTGATCTTGATGATTTAATTGGATTTGAGAGGTGGCGTGTTCTAATAAATTTAACACCGGCTAATTTAGCAGCTAGGCCGCCTACCCAAGTGTCTTTACCGCTATGTGTGTTAACAATATCAATTTGATTTTCTTGGATTATTTTTTTAATGCCAAATAAGGTTTTAAAATCAGCATTCCCTCTAAAAGGTAAAGGGAAAACTTTAATATCATTATCTAATGCCTTTTGTTTGATTTGTGCATGTTCAGTACACGCAAGAAATACTTCAACACCTTGTTCACGCACCGCAATCATCTCATTAATAATTCGAATTTCTTGACCGCCCCAACCATCTGACCATTCAGTATGTAGGACTTTAATTGTTTTGTTCATTTAAAATAATATTGATATTTTCTTTGATTGTGTCTAAGTTTAAAGCATTCAAGCAATCACTAATACCTGAATTGTTACACCCTGTTTGAGAACATGGCACGCATTCTCTATTATCCATTAGCACTCTATGTTTGCCATGCTGCTGTATGCCACCTTTTCGTTGGTATGTTGTTTCCGTAAGTGCTTTATCCCAAGGACCCCAATTATCAACTGCTGTGGGGCCAAAAAATGCCAAGACTGGAACGTCATTTGCAGTAGCAATGTGCATAATAGCCGTATCAACAACAATTAGCATCTGAGCCAATTTATTCAGAGCCGCGGTTTCTAATAAGGTTAATTTTCCAGATAAGTCAACAGGTTTTGACTTAGTGTATTTCAAAATACTGTTAACTCTTTTTAACTCTTGATCTATAGGCGCCGCTGTAAGAATAACCTTAATATTTAACTCTAATTCACAATAATCTATAATTTTTGCCATCACTTGATCATCAATACATTTGTACATGCATTGAGAAACAGGATGAATATGAATAAATTTACCCAATTCTTTGGTGATATTTTTAGCACTCTCACTGTCTTTTTTTGGCCAGTAAACATCCAGCCCTTTATTGTTAATTGACAAACCTAACACCCTTAAAGGATCGAGATTCAGGTCTACAATATGGCGTTCACCCTGAAATGAGAAATAATGCGTAAAAGCATTTTTATTAATATAACTATTGCCGCCACTTCTTCCAACTTTAACCTTTGCACCACTAAAATAGGAAATTTGTGCGCCACGATCACCACGATCAGAAGAGATGATAATGTCGTAGTTATTTTTTCTAATATTTTTTAGAGTTTTAAACTCTGTTTTAATTCTTTGCCAGATAGGCGTTGCTCTTAATTTAAACCGATCATGCAAAATAATACGATTAATGTCTGGATTGTGGGAAATTAGTACTTCAGTGCCCTTATTCACCATAAGATCTATTTCACTATCAGGGTAACCAGATTTAAGGTTTCTAATTAATGGCGTTAATAAAAGCACATCGCCCACACTACGGAATTTGGTGATAAGTATTTTCATTTAAAATACTTCCAAAAAGTATATTGTGCATATACTTTGGCAATAATAAAACCACGCCAACCTTCAACAAATCCTAATCTAATTATATAAATTTTTAAAAAAGTCCAAATTGGTGAAATAAAAGCTTTAATTAGATTCTTATCTTTTTGACTCAGTTCGGCGTACTTTTTTTGCTTGTTAGAGAACTCTTCTACCGTATCAAATGCCAAATGAAGCATATGATTTTTTAACTTGTCAGTATTGCCTTGTATTTGTACACTTTCATGTACTGGAACGTCATTAAACTTGCCTTTCTGCCTATTAAAAAGACGAATACTATAATCTGGGTAAAGACCACAGTGCCGAATGTTTTTGCCAAAGAAATTGTTAAGCCTTGCTATTCGATAACCATTAAACTGAGGATTTTTTAATGTAGAAATGATTTCATCTCGCAATTCAGGTGTAATTCTCTCATCGGCATCCAATACAAATACCCAGTCATTATCAGCTAATTCTACTGCTTTATTTTTTTGCGCCCCAAAACCTAGCCAAGCTTGTTGCTCAACTCTAGCACCTATCTCTTTAGCAATATTACATGTTTTATCTGTAGATTCGCTATCTAAAACCAGTACTTCGTCCGCAAAAATAGATGAATTAACCGCATCAGTAATGAATTTTTCTTCATTTTTAGTAATAATTACAATACTTAACTTATTCGCCACTGGGTTTTATGTGTTTTAAACATACTTGCAAAGACTCTCGCCAATAAGGCACCTCAACTTCAAATGTGGTTTTAAATTTATTCTTATTTAACACAGTATAGTAAGGCCTTTTTGCTGGCATTTTCCATTCTTTGCTCTCTATTGGAATAGCTTTGCAAGCAATTTTTTCAATATCAAATATGGCTCTAGAAAAATCATACCAACTGCAAACACCTTCATTACTGTAATGAAATATTTGAGTCTGTTGCTCTTTATTTTGAAGATATTTGCTTTTAATTATGCCTACAATTGCTTGTGCTAAATCACTTGCATACGTTGGGGTTCCGATTTGATCGGAAATTACTTTAATTTTTTCATTATTAGCGCCAAGTTTAAGCATGGTTTTTACAAAATTATTACCAAATTCTGAATAAAGCCAGCCAGTACGAATAATGGTTGCACCTTTTCTCATTATTTCCTGGATGGCTCGTTCTCCGGCTAATTTTGTACTTCCATAAATATTCTGTGGATTGACCGTATCAGTCTCAACATATGGTTTATAGTTCATACCATCAAAAACATAATCGGTTGATACATGAATGAATTTTGCACCTTGCTGTTTGGCAATTTCTGCTATTTGTTTAACTGCAAGATGGTTAACTTGATCGGCAAGTTTGGATTCTGATTCCGCCTTATCAACTGCCGTATAGGCGGCACAGTTAATAA
>Ga0209361_1001676_pt1 | contig 13979 bp, 15 predicted proteins | sample SaaInlV_200m_DNA_3_FD_184657 | JGI IMG/M metagenome (GOLD analysis project Ga0209361, IMG submission 184657) | Marine microbial communities from expanding oxygen minimum zones in the Saanich Inlet - SI037_S4LV_200m_DNA (SPAdes) (version 2) | ecosystem: Environmental > Aquatic > Marine >... | reverse complement strand
CAGCGAAAACTGCGTGCTGAGCAAGGCATGTCGTCCGCTTGATGTATAATCCATTCACCAGTTTTGTTTTCTCCTAAAGTGGACGACATAAACCGGAATCAGTGGATGATTTCACCGGAATCCGCATCTGGAGCAGAGCGAAACGCCTACCATTACAACAACGCCCACAATAACAAAAACTCCAACGCAAACTCTTACGCCATCCCCCACACTTACCACAACGCCAACACCAGAAAACTATTCTCTAGAAGAATTCAATGCTCGCTACACATCAGAAAGTATTGTAATAAGCGATAATGGGGAAAAAGCTTTAATTCTCTCTGAATACAAGGACGGAAAAAGGCATATTTTTGTATGGGATTTAGTTGCCCCAAACCAACCACTTTTAAAAGTTGAAACAAGTTTGTTAGGTCAGACCGCAGCAACACTAAGTCATGATGGAAACAAGCTTGCTATCAGCGGTTGTGCTGTCGAAACCACAGAATCTGGTTATCTCCAATGCCAACTGTCAAAAATCAGGATTTTTGATGTGACAAGACAAGAAATCATACAAGAGTTTGGTGTAGAACTTCAATTTGGGATACCAGTCATTAATCTTTTGTTTTCACCATCAGGCGAAGAACTTATTTATCAAGAAAACGGGAGTTTTTACTCGATTGTTGATCTCGAAACAGAATCCGTCTATAAAAGGATTATTCGTTCATATAAGGGTTCTAGAATCAATAGTTCGGCAATAAGTCCCACCGAATCAATTATTGCTCTTTCCGTGTATGACGGCGTTGAAATTTGGAACATCAAAACACATGAGCAAATAACATTAATTGAAGATCTTTTTACAAGTTCTTATTTCCCAGGTGCTGTAGCTTTTAATTCTCAAGGGAATAAGCTCGCATCTAATGGATGTACAGATACTGGTTTTGAATTCTGCAAAGAGGAAGTCATCACGATCTATGATCTGAACGCTCAAAAAACATTATCAACACTACCAAGACTTCCATATGTTGTTACTGCAATATCATTTAGTCCAGATGAAACGACTTTAGCATATGGAACACGAAGTCAAGGAATATATTTATGGAATTTAGAGACAAATCAACTTGCTCAAGTTGAAGAATTTTCAGAAATGAGAGTACATGATTTAGAGTTTACGCCCGATGGAAAAATGCTGATAATTGGCGGAAACACTGGTTTACACCTATATAATTTGTCCGAAATAGATTTTTAGCTTTATGTAGAAAGTGGACTTTCTGAGAGGAGAGTCCGTTTTTTATATATTGCCTGAAAGGAAAAGATGAACTTGATTTTGCGAAAATCACAACCTGCAGACCTCCCCTTTCTAAAAGAAATTCTCTATGAAGCTGTCTTTTGGCGTGCCAATGATAATAAGCCCTTGTTTGAAGAAGGGCTTGCCTTCCCCGATGTTGCCAAAGCACTGGCAGATTGGGGCAAAAGAGCTGGCGATACAGCTGTTATCGCCACGCTTAGCGGAACGCCCGTCGGTGCGGCCTGGTATCGTTATTGGACCGAAGATAACTACATCCGCGGATACATGGATGATAATGTGCCGGTTTTGGTGATTGGCGTCCATCGGGATCATCGCCACAAAGGCATCGGGACAACGATGATTGAATGGCTACTCGCTCACGCCAAAAAGAACGGCATTCTGAAAATGAGTTTGATGGTTTCAAAAGACAATTACGCCCTCAAGCTCTACGAGCAGCAGGGATTTGAAAATCACTCAGAAACGGAAGACTCTTTCACGATGGTGAGGAAGATATAAAAGAAAGTAGAATTTCAAAGAATTCTTGGAGGATTAATTCTATGTGGAAAGAAAAATTAGCGATCTACGATACCTTGGTCACAAAATGCTCCCGATTTGAGAGAAAGGGAAAAACGGTGCCCTACACCTCTGCAAATGGACATATGTTTTCGTTGCTAAACAAAGAGGGTGAATTGGGATTTAGATATTCAAAAGAAGTCCAGGAACAATATATTCAAGCATTTGGGAGCACCATATTTAAATCTCACGGGGCAGTCATGAGAGGCTATGTATTGATCCCTGAGAATATGCTAAAAGATTTGGAGAAATTATCCGAATATCTAAACGAAAGTTATGAGTATGTCATGACCCTGGAACCAAAATAAGGCGCTCTTACTAGCCTTTGCGCGATTATCGGGAAATGATTTTTTTAGCGGACTTTCTGAGAAGAGAGTCCGCTTTTTGTTTTAGCGTATAATTTCAGGGAAAAATAACGCAACTAATATCCTTTTATTAGGAGGAAAAGAATGTTTGCAAATATAGATTGGTTTGATTTTATTGTGGGTGGCTTTTTTATGGGTACGTTAGTAAATCTTTTATCAAACTATTTGTACCCAAAACTAGAAGCTTTTGCTTCAAAGTATAGTAATTCTCTTCGCGATAAGAGATATTTTCGTAGTGAGAAAATCAAAGAAGATGTTGAACGAGTTCTAACCAATCCACATGAGGAAATTGTTTTCAGGCATATATACTCAAACCGAATAGCTAGGTTTGCTCATAGCAAAAATATAAGTTTCATTACATCTATGATAGGGTTGCTTATACTTTCTCTTTCGACAAGCTTGGGGCAAAATATAGTTGGAATAGGCATGGTGATAATGGGCTTTGTAAATAGTTTCCTCGCAGGATATAGGGACAAGGATATTCGAGTTCTAGGAAAGATCGCTAGTTTGATTGATGAAAAAAAAGAGAGGCCAAATTATAAAAACTGGTAAAGGCTTTTCACTAGTTCATCCTATGTTTCATCTCAAATCTAAAACCCAAGGTCTCCTCATGAACATCCCCCCCTTCACCCTCGAACGCTACTTCGCCCGCCACGAATTCTCTGCCAAATACCTGCTCTCCAGCTCAGACTGCGAATCGTTGACCCTGCCGGAGCTACTCGAAATGGCCTCCCCCGAAATGCGCAAAACCTTCTTCGAACTCAAACTCGGCTACACCGAATCGCAGGGGCATCCGCTTTTGCGCGCCGAAGCCGCCAAACTCTACAGCGGGCTAAATGTCGACGACGTACTCATCGCCGCGCCCGAAGAAGCCATCTTTTTGCTCATGAACGCCCTGCTCGAACCCGGCGACCACGTCATCTCCACTTTTCCGGGATACCAGTCGCTCTACGAGATCGCGCGCGCGGTCGGCTGCCAAGTCTCCACATGGGAACCCGATGAAGATGCCGAGTGGCATTTTGATCTGGCGCGTCTCGCCGAAGTCATCCGCCCCGAAACAAAACTCGTCGTCGTCAACTTCCCGCATAATCCCACCGGCTATATCCCATCGCAAAAAGAATTTCAGGGATTAATTGACCTGCTGCGCGAAAAGGGGATTTACCTACTCTCCGACGAGATGTACAGATATTTGGAAATAGAAACCGGTGCGACCTTGCCCTCGGCTTGCGAGGCTTACGAAAAAGCGTATACGCTCTTCGGCATGTCGAAAACCTTTGGCTTGCCCGGCCTACGCATCGGATGGATCGCCACACAGGATGCCCCCACCCTGGCGCGGATGCTCGAATTAAAAGACTACACCACCATCTGCTCCAGCGCACCGAGTGAAATTCTCTCGATCATTGCCCTGCAAAATAAAAATGCGATCATCGAGATGCAAAACGCGCGTCTGGCACGCAATATCGCCCTGCTCGATGATTTTATGGCGCAACGCCCCGAACGTTTTCGCTGGAACCGCCCGCGCGGCGGCTCGATCTGTTTTCCGCGCATTTTGGGCGTAGAGAACACGCTGGAGTTTGCAGATGCGCTCGTGGCAGAAGCGGGCATTATGCTCGCCCCCTCGCATGTTTTTGATTATGGGCATCAGCACTTCCGCATCGGTTTTGGACGCGAGAATTTCGGGGAGGTCTTGGCGTTATTTGGGGAGTATGTGGATGCGCTGAAATAGTCTTTTTCTAATCTCCCCTAAATTCCATGCTTCTGGAATTTGCCCTAAAGGATGCTACGCAAGGGGAGATGCCCGAAGGGCAGAGGGGGCAAAAAGCATGTAAAATAAACCCATGCGAAATAAATCTCCTAAGAAGCAACGTCGTCTTATTTTGGGCATTGCCGGGCTCTCTGATATGGTCTTTGGTATCTTCTTCGTCCTGATCGCCCTCGGTATCATCCCTGTCTTTGAAGACCTGCCACGCTGGATTTTTTATCTCATCGGCGGCGGGCTATTCACCTTCGGCACTTTTCTGGCGATATTCAACTTCTCGCCAAGAGAATAGCAGCGATACGTTGCACCAAAATTAAAAAGTTGTATAAAATAGGCTTGTTGCAGTGTCAATTAAGTAATCTCAAGTCTTTACGTCTTTGCGAGGTAGCCTTATCGCCGAAGCATTCTCCACGAGAGTCGGAGAGACTGCCGCGTCGCAAGTGCGTGCTCCTCGCAGCGACGTGGCTAAGGAAGTTTATTTATGTTTAGAAAAAACAAAAAGAAACCGGAATTTGCAGTGATCGGCCTTGGCAGGTTTGGCCGTGCAGTTGTTAAAACCCTTGTCGCCAAGGGTTTCAGTGTCTTAGGCGTCGATCGCGACGAAAAGTCTGTGCAGATTGTTCTTGATCTATGCACCCAGGCGGTGATCTTGGATTCAACCAACGAAGATGCCTTACGTGAATTAGATATAGGCACATTCGACACCGTTGTTGTTGCGATCGGCGCAGATTTTGAAAGCAATTTGATCACTACGGCCGCGCTCAAAGCCATTGGGGTCAGACGCATCATTTGCAAAGCGCTTTCCACCCGCCAGAAAGATATTCTCTTGAGCATAGGCGCAAGTGAAGTTATCCAACCCGAAGCAGATGCGGGTCATCAACTTGCGCTTGAGCTGGCTGCGCCCAATTTACTCGACAGAATTCCTCTGGGAGATAAACACACCATTTTGGAACTCATGGTCACTTCATCTATGCATGAAAAAACCCTCGTAGATGCAGACTTCAGAAAACTATATGATGTCAGTGTCATGGCCATAAAACGAGAGAATGACATTACCATTTCTCCCTCTGGCGATTTTTTGATGCAAGAAGGCGATATTTTGGTTGTTCTGGGAGAAGTTGACAAAATAACCAATCTGGAAGAATTAACCTGATCTATGCCTATCCGTAAAGTAAAAATCTCTCATTTTACGAAACGCATCCCGACACCCCTTCGGCTTGCCGCTGGGCTAGTCATGCTGATCGGGCTGGGGTCAGTTCTACTAACCTTGCCGGGCGTTACAGTTTCGGGGCGTTTGTCTTTAGGTGAGAGTTTCTTTACTGCTACTTCAGCGCTAACCGTAACTGGCCTAACGGTCATTACTCCGGGTAGTGATCTGACCTTGCTAGGGCAGATCATACTTCTACTCCTTATACAAACCGGCGGCGTTGGTTTTATGGTCGTAGCGGTCTTGCTTTTTCAACTGATGGGGCGCAGCATTTCCTTTGCCAACAGGATCGCCTTGCGAGATTCGTTTGGGCTATTAGATTTAAATGCGATCGTGCGCCTTACGCGGCAGATAGTCATTGTAGTCGTTGCTCTTGAATTGGTTGGTGCTTTTTTTCTTTGGCTAAACTGGCGTTCATTTCTAGGGGATAAGCGTGCGGTCTTTTATGCGCTCTTCCACGCAGTATCCGCTTTTTGTAATGCAGGGTTTGATCTATTCTCCGGGACACCTGGCTACGCAGGTATACCTACAGATAATGTCACACTGCTCATCTTTGGCATATTGATCGTGATCGGTGGGATGGGCATCCCAGTAGTTGCAGATCTGGTTATTTGGCGCAAACGTAGACGCTTATCCCTACACTCTCGATTGACCCTGCTTGTAAGTTTGGTCTTAATACTCGTAGGTTGGGTGGGATTATTTCTTGCCGAAACCGGAGAACAAGGCGCACTAGCAGGCGAGCCAACCTTCAGGGCGGCAACGCTCTCTCTCTTTCAATCCATTTCAGCACGCACAGCGGGCTTTAGCGCCATTGATGCTTTTGAAAATCTAACCCCCGCCAGCCAATTGCTTAAGATCATGCTAATGTTTATCGGGACAGCACCTGCATCCATGGGGGGTGGGATCACGACCGGGACATTCACCGTATTGATCCTGGCGCTATGGGCATACGCGCGTGGGCGGAAGAGCCCGCATGTCTTTGGCCGCAGTATCGGCACTTTTACAGTGCGCCGCGCTTCAGCAGTCCTCACGATCTCAATACTGGTCATTATGGGCGCAACCTGGCTACTGTTAATCACACATCCTCATGCTGCATTAGATAAAGTCATCTTCGAAGTTGTATCTGCTTTTGCTACATGCGGGCTTTCCTTGGAATACACCAGTAATTTCGATCTGCTAGGTCAAATAATTATTGCACTTGTCATGTTCTGGGGAAGGCTGGGCGCACTTACCATTGTATTGGCGCTTGGACAATTGGTGCCGAATAGCAACCTACAATACCCGGGAGAGAAAATACTGATATAAAATTTAGGGTGTGGTAAAACAATAAGTGATACTGACTTTGCGAGGCAGTTCTATCGCCGAAGCAATCTTGTTTTTTTAGATGATGAGACTGCTTCGTCAGGCTAAAGCCTTCCTCGCAGAATCATCACATCACTTCGATTTACCCATTACCAAATTTAGTTCACTTTGGGAAAAATATGACCAATCAAGATAACGGCCCCCAGGGGTTGCTCGGCAGCATGGTTTTTGGCGGCATTTTCGTTCTCATGGGCGGCTTTATCGTTCTCGTCTCTGCCGATATTATTCATGCCGACCCAAGTTCATTCAACGCTCCGCGCTGGGTCGTTGGCGCAGCTGGCGGCACCTTTATGCTCGCAGGCATGATGGTCGCCATGCAGGGAGCCTTCGGTCCCGGCGGGCAAGAGACCCTGCTCTATCTCTGGCTCCAATTCTTTTTTGGGTTGGCACTGATGATCCTTTTTTCATCTGTCTTTTTGTGGGTAGGTTTTGGCCCCGGCGAGCGCGAATTTACAACCAGTACGACGATTGGCCCCGTCACCACCAGCGGCGCAGGAGGCGATACGACAGGGCGTTGGATATTTGGCGGCAGCGGTGTTTTTATGGCGCTAATAACCTTTGTGATGGCATATTCGAACTGGAAAAAGATCCGCGATTTTGATGGATGATCTGCGGCTGCACACCCCGCGCCTGAGCTTAATGCCGCTCTCCAAAGAAGAACTCAAGTGGACGCTTGCTTCACCGAAAACCCTCGAGAAGAATCTCGGCATCCGTTTCGATACCAGCCTCATCGACGAAAACGTCATCCGCGCCATTGGCATGAAGCTACCCAAGATGGCAAAACTCCCCCCTGAGAAACATATTTGGCAAACCTACTGGCTGACTATTTTGCGTGAAGAGAATATCGGCATCGGGTTGGCTGGATTCAAATCCTCGCCCAATGAAGCCGGTATAAGCGAGATCGGCTACGGCATCGCGCCCGCTTACCAAAATCAAGGCTATATGAGCGAAGCCTTGCGTGCCCTCGTCGATTGGGCATTCACGCAGCCCGATTGTCTCGGCGTCACCGCAACGACGGTCATCAACCCCGCATCCAATCGTATACTCGAAAAGCTCGGCGCAGCGCTTCTCTCCCAAGATATGCAAGAAAAATCATGGCTCATCAAAAAGACATCCTGACGTATAATACGAAACGCACTTAACTCTCAGGAGAAGTAAATGCTCATCATTCTCAGCGATCTTCATCTCGGCGATGACACATGTGGACAAACCATTTCGTCAGATGCTTTTCATGTTTTTACAGAACGGCTCAACGAAATGGCAATGCGCGCTTCATGGCGTGAAGATGGCAGCTACATCCCCATCGAAGAAATTAATATTTTGCTTCTGGGCGATATCCTCGATCCGCTGCATTCCGACCTTTGGCTGGATACCGAACCAGGCGACCCCGCATACGTCCGCCCCTGGACAGACCGCAATGCCTCATATTATGCTAAAAAGCTGCGCCAAATTACGCAAGCGATCCTAAAAAGAAATACCGACTCCTTGTCAGCTTTCAAAAATATCAAAGTAGAGATCCCGCGTGCTTTGGGTTCGGAACTCAACTGGCGGGATGATGAATCCCTGCTCGAGATTCCCGTGCGGATCACCTACATGATCGGCAACCACGATTGGTATTACGGCATCCCCGGAACGCCCTTCGACGAGATACGGGCTGAGGTCGTGGAGGCTTTTGGTTTATCCCAAGACAGCACCCCCTTTCCCTACGCCCCCGAAGATGATGCCGCGCTCGAAAAAATGCTCGCCGAGTATCAAGTCTACGCCATTCACGGCGACCGCTACGACAGCTTCAACTTTGACCAAAGCGAAACGACGCGCATCCACTCGGCTTTGGGCGATGTCTTCACAATGGAGATGCTCAACCGCTTCCCGATGGAAGTTCAGCGTCAATTGCCCGATATTTCCCCGGAGATCATTGAAAAATTCAGCGAACTAAGCCATGTGCGGCCTGCATTGGCAACTACCCTCTGGGTTAGCAGCCAGATCAAACATAATAATCTGCCCAATAAATTGCAAAATAAGATCAAGGCGATCTGGGAGAAAATGGGTGAAGAGTTTCTCTCCCTCGAAGTCGTGCGAGAAGCCGATAAACGCCTTGAATTTGATAGCGTTGACAAGCTCCAACTTGCGCTGAGCATCTCAAAGCGCACGTCTTTCCAAACCATTAATGATATTGTTGTCTGGGTGCAAGAGAAAATTTGGGGAGGGCATATCTCTTATGCAGAGAAAGCGCTTGAAGAACCTGCCTTCAAAAAGAAAAAGGCAAATTACATCGTCTATGGGCATACCCATCACCATGAAATTGTGCCCCTCGATACAGACGAAAGCCGCAAGAAAACCGGCGACCAGATCTATTTCAACTCAGGCACCTGGCACACCTATTTCGATCTGGCGATCCACAAGCCTTACGAGCAGAAGTTCGTCCCCTATCAGGTGACTACATATTTGTTTTTTTACAAAGATGGCGAGCGTCGCGGACGGCGTTTTGAGACGATCACGGGGACTTTTTCCTAAAAAAAAGAGACCGAGTTTTTTGAAAATACTCGGTCTCTTTTTTCCTACAATGTTGATCTGCATCTTTTTCATTGGTTTTCTCCTTCTGTAAGTTGAAGGTCTTTTTGTCTACCTGCACATATTGGCAGAAATTTTCTTGACCTTATCTTTTGATAAGGGTAATGATGTTAATCATTTACGAGTCCATGCAAAATTTTAATGTCTATATGGGAATAGTAACTTCCCTGATCGGGTCCCCAATCAAAGAATAACCCTGCTTGTTTTTGTTTTAAATCTTCCGCTTGTGATTCAGAAACCACTAAAGAAAATTTAGATAATTGGACTGGCTTTGTAATGTTGACCAATTTAGCAAAAACGCTCAGAGTATAATCTCCTGCAAGAAATTTGAAATCCGAACCGTCTGGGGGCAATAAAAAATGATGATTTAGTGTTACACCTTCATAGGAGACGAATAATCCACTTCCCCTATTTAGATCATTTTTTTCTCCATGTACCCAAATACTGAAATTTTGTTTCGTCTCTCCACGTTCTAGAGTAACATGCATGCTTTCTAAAACTTGACCTTTTCTTGCGCTGCTATATAGCAGTGTACGTAAATAAACTTTGGCTCTATTGCTTTCATTAGTAAAGCTACTTTCTTTGCCAAAGAAAATGGTAGTTGGTTGTGTCATGAGGAGTTTGCCGCGTTTAAACCAAGTAAGCCACGCAGTTACTAACGATACAGATAATGCAAGCAAAGATATTCCCATACTTATATCCATATAACTTTCCTTATGCTAAGATTGTTGTTTCAGAACCGCCGTTATTAGAGAAAAAATTACGACCGACACTCGTCGCAGGGGCAGAGCTCGCGCAAGAAATTCCATTTGAAGATGCCATAATCGTGCCCGTCCTCCCAGAGGATGGTGATGCCATAGGAGCCGGTCGCAACGACGTCTTTCAGGCTGGTTTCGCGTGTGTCGATAATGGGGAGTTGGAAAATGCCGGGGTCGGGCGGACCGCCCATATTGTCGTGACCGCCGCGACATTCGGCGCAGGGGCAGGCAGCCCGCAGCAACGAGAATGCGTATACGCTAACGTGACCATCATTCCAGGTGAGGGTGAGTTCTTTTTTTGAACGACTTGCGTCGATAGAAGTTGGTTTGGGGTTCATGGAATTTCCTTTTGGTAGGGGCGACCGGCCGGTCGCCCTTTTTAGGTAGTGCATCAATTGAAGTGGTGTGAGCATGTTTTTGCGACGAAGCAGTCCCACGCAGAGCAGGAGGTTGCTTCACCCCAAAAAGCATCGGGTTCGCAAAATCATAATCACTTAGCACCGCCACTATTTTATTTAGGACTTACGCAAAACACCTTATTTCTAGAAGCAATGCTCTGCGTTGCGGCTTGTCTACAGTGTCCCAACGCGGAGCATTGGGAAAAGGACTGTGAAAATGCGTAAGTCCAATTATTGTGAGGGTATTGATTCTAAAAATGCTTCGGCTGCCCAGCCTGCGCGGGTATCATCGTAAGGAGCGGAGAGAAACCACCAGGTGTAGCCATCGGCTTTTTGGGGGCCATCTATGATCTGGAAGACTTCCGAGTCGAAGCCGAGGAAGAGTGGTTCACCGCTCAAACCCGCGCTTGAACGCAGGCGCAGGCCTTCGCCGTCGGTGCCGCTGATCTGAACGTAGCCGTTTAGCGCGATCTCGCCGGGGAGCGGAGTGGCTGTCCCTATAGCGGGATCATGCGTGGGCGTGGCAGCGATGCGCGGCGTTGATGTAGGGCCGGGAATCAGGGTGAGTTCGGCAACCTGAAAATCAGGCGAATCCGCTTTGGGGGGCGAAAAGCCGTATCCAATTAACAGACTAAAAAAGAGCAGAAAGGCTGCAACACCCAGCGCACCTAAAACAACCCAGCGATTGATGAGATTCTTCATTAGCCGATCGGTTCCTGCGAAAGTGCGTCGAGGGCGTTGCTGGGCATGAGCACGCGCAAGGCGCGTTTGCGAACGCTGATCTCGGCGATTTTGGTATCAAAGCGCGGCTCGCCATCGGTTTGGACGGCGAAGGGGGTTTCGGCTTCGAGGCGTAATTCTCTAAAGGGGATGCGGCGCGTGTAAGCTGAATCGATATGCCGCCCGCCCCACATTTCAATGACCGGACGCAGCGCGTCGGCCATATTATTACCGGTGAAAAGCCACAGGTCGAAAAGCCCATCGTCGAGCATGGCATCGGGCGAGAGATTGGTCATGCCGCCCATATAATGACGGATATTGTTGATAACGGCGAGGATATAGTGCCCCTCGATCTCTTCTCCATCTGCCCAAATTTTGAGCGAGATGCCGCGCCAGCGTGCGGCGGTTAACAGGATGGATGTGGCGTACTCGGGCATGGTGAAGAATTTTTCGAGCCTGAAGCGTGGCTCCACTTTTTGGACGGAAAGCGCATCCAGCCCTAAACCTGCCCACATTAAAAAGGGCTGCTGGTTGCATATCCCAATATCTACCGCGTAGATGGGGGCATTTGCGAGTTTTTTTGCGTTTTCTTCTAGGGCATTATTGGCAAGCAGAGAGTAGGGTTGCATCCCTAATTCTTTTCCCCATACATTGGCTGTGCCTGCGGGCAGAATGCCAAGCGCTGTTTCTGTGCCGACCAAGCCGCTGGCAATTTGACCGATCGTGCCATCCCCGCCAACGGCGAAAACGGCGTTAATGCCCTTCTCGGCGGCTCTTTTGGCAAGATAGGTGCCATCCTCGCCTGAGCGCGTGGATGCGGAACTGACCTCCCAGCCAGCATCGCGGAGGGCATGTTCTGCTGAGGGGATCGCGGGGGCAACAGGAAAACGTCCCGCCGCAGGATTGTAGATGATTTGAGCTGTGCGCATGGAATTATTTTCTGATCAGATGATCTCTGACTGATCTACTCTGCTGTTTTGGGTGTTGGCGTATCAGAGGGAGTAGGGGTGATCGTAGGGGTATAGGATGGCGTAGGGGTCAACGTCATTGTGGGGGTTGAGGTTGGCCCCACTGTATTGGTGGGCGTGGGGGTATATAGTCCGCCGAGATGCTGACGCGCTTCTGCACGCAAGTAGCCAATTTCTGCGCTGAAAGGCATTTCGATAAGGTTTTCCCAGTCTGCGATAGCAGCAGAAATATCTTCGCGGCCTTCATGACAAGTGGCGCGCCAATAATAGATGAGGGCTTCTTCGTATTCCGTTTCAGCGAGGGGGCGTGTGCGCTCAACCTGAAGATAGCAATCGCCGTAATGCTCAACGAGGATATGCGCCTGCGCAAGGCTTATGCTCGCGTTGAACGAGTCTTTTAGATAGCGCAAGGTTTGTTCCAGATCGTTGATGGCATTTTCGCCATCTTCGAGTGCGAGGTAGGAAAGTCCACGATAATAATAGGCTTTGCCAGCGTGTCGATCCAAATCAAGGACGGTATCCAGTATTTCGATGGCTTTATCATATTCTTCTGCTTCGTAGTAAGCACCGCCTAAAACGCTGAGGGCTTCAGTATCTTCTTCTTCGTAGATGGTGTAAAGCTCCAGAACTTCGACCGCCTTGGAGAGTTGGTCGTTGGCTTCGTAAAGCTGTCCGAGCAAGAGGTAGGTTTCGAGGTTTGTGCGGTCTATTTCAAGGGCTTTTTCTGCCGCGCTGAGGGCATCTTCGAGCATCTCTTGAGCCAGATAGGTTCTGGCATAGGTTAAGAAGACTTGTGCTGAATTGGGAGCCAGTTGTTCGGCAATTTCCAGGTCTTCGAGCGCGTTCTCGTATTCGCCATCTTCGTACCAGTAGATCGCGCGCTCAAGATAGGATTCTGCGAAATAGGGATCATTTTCAATGGCTTTATCCAGATCGGGGAGGCGTCTGGCGTTGGCGTTGATATAGCGCAGAACACGTGCGCGTCCCAAATAGGCGGGGCCGAAGTTCTTATCTATATCGAGGGCGGCTTCGTAGGCATTAAAGGCTTTGGTATTTTCGCCCATGAAGCGATAGGCTTCGCCAATATAATAATGGGGATCGGCACTTTCTGGCTCAAGGATGGCGATCTGTTCCATTGAGGTAATGAGGGCTTCCCAGTCTTCATCTTCATAAGCGCTTCTAACAGCGTGCCCATAATCACTGGCCTGAACGGAACGCGGCGTTTGCACATAGAGCGGTGTGGGGGTATAAGTCGCATCCAGCAATGCCCAGAGAGGGGTTGGTCCGATAAAGACGGGCGTGGCTTCAGGTTTGGCGTTGAGGGCGGTGGGCGTTAACGTGTAAGTGGGGGAAGGGCCTGGGGTGATGGTCGGGCGGGCTACTTTTACATTGCGTGTGACCAGCCCAAAGATGGCGAAGCCGATGATCCCGACGATGCCGATCACGATTCCACCCAAACGGACGATGGGGTTGCCGACAAAGCCTTTTATCCCGGTCGCTTTCTCTTCTTCCTCCTCGATCAGTTCGTCTTCCCATAAACGGGGACGATCCATCGGGAAGGGTTGGACACCCTCTTCCAATTGCATTGCGCCGAGTAAAACAAGCCCGCGTTTGGCAGCGGCATTCTCAGGGTCGGCACGCAGGGCAGTTTGAAGCGCGTAAAGACGTTCTTTTTGTGTCTCTACTGCTGCGCTCATCCAGACCCAATAGGTGGCGTTATGTTGGTCGGCTCGGATCAGACGCGTGAGTAAATCTTTCGCCTGTGCTTTCTTCCCCTGACGAATTGCTTCAATTGCTTCGGTGAGCATGGTGTCTTCAGCCATGAAATGAGTTTAGCACAGGCTGGGAGTAGGAGCAAGATGATTGCTGGCATAGTGATTTCGTAAAGATGAAGTGATAATTTGATCCTTAGATTCAACTTGTAAGTGCACCACTTCACAGTGTCGAAAAAGAGGCAAGCTGCGGTAGCATTAGCCTCCGACACGGATCAAAGTGAAAGGAGCACTTATGTCACCCTACAAGCAGCTTGCCTTG
>Ga0209361_1001670_pt1 | contig 14039 bp, 19 predicted proteins | sample SaaInlV_200m_DNA_3_FD_184657 | JGI IMG/M metagenome (GOLD analysis project Ga0209361, IMG submission 184657) | Marine microbial communities from expanding oxygen minimum zones in the Saanich Inlet - SI037_S4LV_200m_DNA (SPAdes) (version 2) | ecosystem: Environmental > Aquatic > Marine >... | reverse complement strand
TTTATATCCACAATATGGACACTTTTTTCTCTTTTTTTACAATCCATTTTAAAAAGTCCTTTTTAAACCCATATAGTACCTGAGTTTAGTTAGGTTTTTATGCACCCAAATCTTTCATTAAGCCTATATTTACTTAATTTTTTTTCATGCTTACGTTTTAATTTATCTAATTCACTTTGGAATTCGTGCAGAAGCTCTTTTTCATAGTTTTCAAAGTCATCTATTGGTAAATATTTAGTTGGACAATATTTTTTAAGAGAACAACCAGATCTATAAATCTTTTTAAATGCCTTCCACATACCAGTAAACATAAAAGGAATTAGTTTTGAAAGATGATACACAATAGGAACCATAAATCTAAATATAGCATGTATCAAAAATTCATAGATATAACTTACAATCAATAAAATAAATTCAAAAACTAAAAATATAATCCATATAGGGATAGTTAAAAGCTTTGGCGCTCTAGGTATATTAGCAAAGAAAAAAGCTATTCTCTTTGATAGTGTATGAGAAAAATCTATGACTATAGCTATTGTTGAAATAACTAAAAACAAAAATTGTGTAATAGCATGAATTAAATAATTTAACATATTATCGATGTTGACTAAATATTACTTAATATATGATTAAAAGGTTACAATGAGATAAAACAAATATAGTAAAGAATTTAAAGATTCTAGATGTTAAAATGTTACGATTTGACATGTCTTTATGCTATACTCAATAAACTTCCTCAATACTTGCATTGAGGAAGTTTATTAAGAAACTACAAAAAGGAATTAAATATGAGAAAAATAAATCTGAAGAATTTTATGTTCAGTATTAGTAGAACACAGGAGTGTTATAATTGTGGAAGTCCATTTGATGATACAACAATGATGGGATGGTATTGGTGTAGTGATGAGTGTAAGAGAGCTTATGAGGCAAATAAATAATATCTATCTACTTTAGTGATAAAAGTTAGTTAATATCAAAATATTGTAGAATTGAGAGTGGGAATTAAATCCCATCCTCGTCAGATATATCATCTTTCTTCTTTTTTGTACTACTAGAATTATCATCTAAAATACCGTCAATAATTTCTTTCATCTCTGGATCTTTTGCCATATCTGCTAGCATACCAGCTAATAATGATGATAAATCATTACTATCATCTTCTGGGCATTGACCTGTATGCATAATATTTTCAAGTTCATCAAATCCTTCATGTATATCACTACAATATCCAATAATTCTTTTGAATTGTTTATAAGTCATAGTAGCATCTTCTAAAGGTATCTCAACTTTAGCTCTAATCTCTCCATCTGAAGGATCAAATTCCCATGTGCCAAATTTAGTATTATAGTTCATATATAGCATGTGCTGTAGTACAAGTATTTGATGTTTATGATCTTGTATTTTTAATATAGATTCAGTTTCTGGATCTACTTTATTAACTTTTAATTCAAACATATCTCCATCATCATTTGCTCTAATATTTACCATTTCATTTTCATAAAAACCTGTAACTATTGTACCACCATCACTTACATTATATTTTAACCCATCTTGATCTAGCCAAGATTTTATTTCATCAATTGTTATTGCCATTTTAGTCCTTTGTGTTATTTATATTATTGTACAATAATATAAATAATATAAATAATATAAATAAAATAAATAAAATAAATAAAATTTAGGAAATTTAATGAAAAATCTATTTTTACATGCAAAGTATTTTGCAATTCAAGACAAAGCAGAAAATGTTAGTATGAAGCATATTATAAAAGCAGTTCACAATATGACTTTGGGTGATAATGATATAGCAACATATATAATGCAGTACCTAAATAAAGATAATGATATTTTTGATAAAGAGATTATTGAAGGTGAAGAAAGCGATACAATAGTTAAAGAAAGTACTTTAAATATAGCTTTATTAGCCAGTAGAATTGAATTTTCTGATGATGTTAAAGAGTTTATTAATACAATGAAAGAAAAAGGTTATAGACTAAGAGGTAATGAAATCCCATCTACAACCAATACCGCTGGAGATGATATGCTACAAGCTGCAAGAGATATGAAAATTAATCTATCTAAAAGGCTTTATGGTCAAGAATTAGCTATTGAGTCTATCACAGATAGTATTAAAAACAATATACTTGAAAATTCTAATGGACCAAAATCTACATATCTATTTCTTGGACCTCCAGCTACTGGTAAGACTTATTTATCGCAGCTTATGGGTGAAAATCTTGATGAGTATAAATTTAAAAAATTTGATATGACACAATTTACATCAGATCAAGATGGTATCATGCTTTATGGTACATCAAGAAATTATGGTAATCCACTACCTGGTTCATTAACATCGTTTGTAAAAGATAATCCTAAATCTATAATAGTTTTAGATGAGTTTGAAAAAGCACATAATGCTATTCAATCAAATTTATTAAGTATATTTGATGGTGGTTATTTAAAAGATACTTGTGGATGGTGTAAAGATACAGGAAAAGCTTGGGGAGAAGCTCAAAAAGAAGAAAATAAGTGCAGTGAATCAGAAGTTGATGATATTATTGATTTTAAGCATACTATATTTATTATTACATCTAATCTTGGAAAAGAATTATATAGTGATCATAAATTTTTAGAGCTAATAGATGAGGATTATACTCAAGCTGAGTCTATGATACTTGATGCCTTACTAAGAGAACAAAAAAAAGATAATAAATCTGGTGGAGAACAGCAAGCAATAGTTCCAGAACTTGTATCAAGGTTTTCACAAGCACAGATAGTATTATTTAATAAGCTTACATATAAAGCCTATGAACTGATTGCTAATAAAGCATTTAAAGATTATAAAATTCAATTTACAAATAAATATGAGATCAAATTTAATCTATCAGCAAATTTTAAAAACTTTTTAAAAGTACAGATTTTAAGCTTCGCACCACAGTTAGATGCAAGAAGAATAAAATCTAAAATTGGTGTCAATTTCTTTGATAGGGTGACAGATCATATTATGACGCTTGGTGAAAATGTAAAATATTGTAAAGAGATTAAAATATCTATCTCAAAAGATGTAACAAACTTTATAAAAGAGTACATAAATGATGATATAGAAAATGAAAAGCTTGTAAGAGAATTATTTAGAAAAAATATTACACTAGAAATGAAAGATAAATTTACATCAAAAGATGGTGTGATTACTTATAAAATAGAAACTGTAAAGTTTAAAAAAGTAAAAAGAGTAAAAGACTTTAGTGAAGACGGTCTTGTATTTGATATACCTGAAGTTAACTTTTCAGATATTGCCGGACATAATAAAGCAAAACAAAGACTAAGTGAAACAATTAACTATTTAAAAAATCCTAAACTTCTTGAATTGTTTGATGTTCAAGCTCCAAAAGGTATGCTATTGTATGGACCTCCAGGTACTGGTAAGACATTGTTAGCTAAGGCTTTTGCTGCTGAAGCTGACCTACCTTTTATAGCTACTACAGGGACAGATCTTTTAGATCCTAGTAAAATAGAAGCTATCTTTAACAAAGCCAAAGAATATGCGCCATCTATTGTATTTATAGATGAGATTGATGCTATAGGTAAAAGAGGTCAAAACAATGGCAGAGAAATAGCTATAAATAAACTACTTTCTTCAATAGATGGATTCTCATCAAATGCTGAAGAAAGTATATTTGTAATGGCTGCTACAAATTATAAAGACAATATAGATAGTGCTATTATTAGACCAGGAAGAATAGAGCTCCATGTAGAGATCTCTAGCTTAGATAAAGAAGCTAGAAAATACTTCATAGATAAGATAATAGAGACTAAGCCTACAAAAGGTGAAATAGATATAAATAAAATCCTTATGTATACTACAGGTATGAATGGATCACAATTAGAGCTAATAGGAAAAGAAGCATCACTATATTGTTTAAGACATGGAATAAAAGCTATAACACAAGATATATTAATAGAACAAATAAATACTATTAAATATGGAGAAAAACTATCTCACTTATCACTTGAAGAGATGTTAGAAGAGACAGCTATTCATGAAGCGGGACATGCGATACTCTCTAAAGTACTTATGCCACATATTAAAATAGAACAAATTACAGTTACACCAAGAGGTAATGCTCTAGGATTTGTATCATATAACTATGAAGATGCTCAATCAAATATGACTATAAAAGACTTTAAAAATCGTATTTGTGTATCTTTAGCTGGAAGAATCTCTCAGATTAAAAAATATGGTGAAATAGATGGTATGGATACAGGTGCCTCAAATGATCTACAACAAGCTACAAAAGATGCTTATATAGCAATAGCACACTATGGTATGGATGAGGATGTAGGTTATATTAATATAGATGGTATATTAAATACACAAGTAAGAACAACAGGTATTACTGATACTAAACATTATCATGAAAAAATAGACAAGGCTCTTGAGAAGTGGATGAATAATGGCGAACAAAGTACAAAAGAACTAGTAAATAAGCATTGGGATAAAATTGAAAAACTTTCAGCTATGCTACTTGAAAAAGAAGTTGTGTATGAGGATGAATTGGAAAGTATTTTATAAAAAGAATCAAATGATAAAAGAAGTTGTTTTAACACCAGCTAGCAAACTTATAGTCTATTATGATTAGAAAAAGGATTGAAAATGTATAATTTAAGATTATTACGGAGGTATATAAAAGATGAAATATAGTATAGAATTGACAGGTTATGGTGGAGAATTCACATTTGGCACAATAGTAGATGAAAAGATTTTTGATGCTTTAGAAAATAAAATGTACAAAAATGACCTTAGTGCATTTGATGATAAATTTTCATTTTATGATTTTAATAATATATTATGTGAAAATGGACCATATATCAATTATGCTGATATTGAAGTTATTTTAGAAGATCAACAAGAAAAAAAATCTGTTAAAGTAGCGAAAAACTATAAGTTAAAATATGTAATTTATGATAGACCTATTATGAGTAATAAAAAATATCCAGAAGCTATTGGATATTATGGCGGTGCTTCAATTGAACGTGGTGTATTTGGTTCTTATTCCTTAGAAACTAATAAAAAGATAAAGCTGAAAAATCTTTTTGCATATTGTACATCACTTAAATCTACACATTTTAAAGAATATTACTATTGGAATGAAAGAAATGTTGATATTGTATCTGGGTTAATATATTTAGAAGAGGATATATTATTTAATCTTTTAGAAAAAAATAAAAAATATGGAAAAACATTTGAAGAAATTTTTGTGAAGATAAAACCATCTAAAAGAAAAGAGTTAATAGAAAAATATGCCTTAAAGTATGAAGCAAATATTAACACAACAGGAAAAAATTCTTATGTGAAGTTTTATACATTTAAAGGAAAAGAGATCACACACAAGAGGTTAGTACAAGAGAAAAAAGACTTAGAAAAATATCCACATAAACCTTTACATAGGGCAGTGATATCGAACCAACTAGATGTAATAAAGCAGATGCATCTAAAAGGTGATCAAATGGATCTTAGTGATGTGAGTGGTAATACACCTATATTAGTAGCAGCTAGAAAAGGAAGGCTTGAGATTCTTAAATATTTAGTAGAGGAAGTAGGACAGGATAGTAGTGACTTAAAGGTACTTGAAGAAGCATGTGAATCTGCTTATGTAGATATTGTAGATTATTTAATAAGTATAAATAATTATAAGGAAAATGAATTACAAAATGCATTTCAAGAACTTTTCCGTTGGAGCTCGTATCTTAAAAGGCGTATTGTCCTTTGGGAATATATCCAAAATAATTATGATAAAAATTTTGTAACTTCGTTAATTGGTGATAAAAAGATATCATGGCTATAGAAAATCATAAAAAACAGCTTTTAATCATTAAAAAAGCATATAGTTTTATGATACCATAAAAGTTGAAGAAAATATAAACATGCTTGAGGATAGATAATTATATCAACATTAAAAAGATGGAATGAAATGGGAGAAAAACAACGGTATCTTATTTCTTATAAGATATTTCAAGTAGAAGAGTTTGAGGAATTGTCAGATGCTGAACTGAATATAATAGAAAATTTCATTAATTCATTAGATTATCAGAATATTGTCCCAATAGATGAAAATGAATTAAATGAATGGCTATTAAGTGAAGATTTTACAATAGACTCTAATCTAGTAAATTTAAGTATAGTAAAAGATTCACGAAAATACAAAAATAAAATGAATATCGATGATGATTTATGGATTTATACATGAGGACATTGAAAAGAGTGGGGCTATGAAATTTATTACTTTTATATTTCTTGTATCATCTTTTCTTTCAGCATCGTCTATTGACCTAAAAAATATTACTCTCAATATTAGTGAGTTAACACAACAACCAATAAAGTTTGTAGATGGTGTATATGATGGTAGATCTGAAGATATGCCACTAAATATCATTATATCAAGGATAGCAGTAGCAGATTTAAATAATGATAATAAAATGGATGCAGCTAGAGCTAGAGTAGAGAAGGACTATTAAATGAACATACCTAAAAACTATAAGAAACTCGAAGTAAAAATAGCAAAAAAGGATGGGAGATAACTTAAATGGGATTAGATTTAAGTATTAGAGCATGTAATATTAAAAATACTTCTAGTATTTCCACACAGAATATTGATATAGTAAATGTAGGACAAGATTTTGTAGAGATATACTATCGATTAAATATGACAGACATACATAAAGAACAATCTTATTTTGCTCAATATGATTTACTTTCACCTGTACTTTTACTATCATTTGGATGTTGGAATGGTTTTAACGGCTCAGTATTTTTCATTGAAAATAAAGAAGGAAGAATATCATATAAAGAAGGAGATGATAAATCTATAACTCATAGAGAATTATCAAACGAGGAAAAAAAAGATTTATTTTCAGATATTGAAAATGGAATAAATTTTTGTAAAAAACAATTTAAAGAACAAGAAATACAATACTATATTTTATATGGTCTAACAGTTTATCAAATGATAAAAGAGGTAATACAAACACCAAGTAGTGAATTAATAATTTATTATGATTAGAAGTACACCTATATAAATAAAAATATTGATATAGTATATTTAAAGGCTTATATAGTAGTGGTACCAGAGATCGGATTAACTTAGTAGCTATAATGCTTGTAAACAAAGCCTTTGTACAGATGTATGGTTTTTAATGTAACTTCTAATGTAACTAAAAAATAAAGTGACTAATACTATTTGATGAATTTGTGAATTTCTATTGATAAAGTATTTTATATTGTAGTGGTTTTATGCTTCAACTAATACTATTTCTAAAAAATCATTATCTTTAAGTTGTGGATTTAGTTTTATAAACTCATCTTTTTTGATCTTCTTATTTTTATAGCTTACCATTCCATCAAATACAAATATTAGATTTTGCTGTTTTGCTTGTTTATGCTCTTCTAGCTTTACTAATCTATTTTTTAACCTCATCTTAAACTCTTATATCTTGCTGTTGGTTCTGTTGGTTTTCAAGTGCTATTATTCTTTGCTCTAGTTCGTTAGCTTCATATGTTTTAATAAAGCCTTCAATTATCGTGATATAAGCCTTTTTATCCTCAATAGGTATATTTGCTTGGTAAATCTCATTAATGGCTCTTAACCCATCTTCAGGTGTCTTTAATTTAGTCTTATCAAAGTTATTTCCAAATAATGCAAGTTTCTTTGATAAATAGATTAACATTGTAGTGTCTTTATCTTGATTTGCTTTATCTATGATAGATTGTCTAATACTATTAGTAAATTGTTGTTTCCCATCTTTTACGGATTGTGCAAATTGTGCATCTTCTTTTTGTAAGTTGTAAAATTTACGAGTAGAGATACCTAATGATTGTGATATCTCTTGATTGTTTAGTCCAAGATTTGCTAAGTTTTGTAGTTCGCTATAATTCATAAAGTGCCTTCTATTGGTACTATTATAGCATATTAATCTATTGACAATTTATCTATACAATCTTTATTAAATAAATAACTAGTGAATTACTTTTGATTTAACTTTTTCTAAAAATAGATATAAATCATTAAAATTTTTATTATTATTATTAGTACCATCAACTCTAGTAACTTTTCCATATGCATTCTTATACACTTGAGCAAGCTGTGCATAAACTGTAATACTTTCTGGTCTACTGCTAATTGTAAATGTAACCTCTACTCTTGGTCTTTCCCCTGAAGCCCCAACAATAAGTACTTGTGCTAAATCTGCACTAAATCCTTGAGGCACTCTAGAAAATACAATACGACTATCAGTTTCTGATATTATAATGTATCCTTTACCAGCTGCAAATATTTCATCAATTATATGTGACTTCACAATAGATTTATTTGTAGATGATATACTTATTTCTGGCATACCACTTTTTGTAGATGCTATCCTAGGTTGTGTTTGGGCACATCCAATAAATAAAATACTTAATATTAAGATTGATATGATTTTTTTCACTATTTTACTCTCCCTATTAATATTAAAATAAATTCACTATTATCTAAATCAGAAAATATTATTTCTCGATATTGACTAACTAATTTCTTATAACCAATAACTAAATCTTCTTCCATAGCTGCACTATTGTATATTGTTATTGTATTTTGATAATATTTAATTGAAGATGTCTTTCCATTTTTAATAATTTTAAATCTTAATGAAATGTATAATTTATAAGCCTTTTGCTTATTAACTCCTACTATTCCAATTAGTGGCACTCTATCGATATCTTGAAGTAACCAATATGGTTCAGCCTCTAGGATATCAATTTCTAATGTATTATTAGAATTGTTAGATAATTTCTTATTAAAGTATGCTTTCAAATCAGATGATACTGTATTGGGAAATGAAATTTCACTAATAAACTTTATTGGCATATGTGGTATACTTTTGAGTGTATTATTTTTACTTGCATCATTAATTGTAATTTTTGATATGTTGAATTTACTATCAGCTGATGAAGTATATACTGAATTGCTCACATCAATGTATTGTTTAGATACACAGCCTAATAATAAAAAACTTATAGCAACTGATGTAATTACTTTAATTAATATCTGGCTCATAATATTTTCCTTTTTTGTTCTTCAAATTCACCTTTTGTTAAAAGACCTTTTTCATGTAGTTTTGCTAATTCTAAAAGTTTATCTGTTGTATCAAGATTATTTTGATGTATAATTGTCTTTTGTGGCTCTAAACTAGTAGGTATATCTGTATTGAATGCAGTAATAATATACTTATCATCTTTTATTTCAATTTGAATGTATGTCTTACCTTGTTCATTATCACTTTTAATCATAAATAATCTATCAGTATCTTTTGTAATTTTAGCTCTATACTTTTCATCATAAGAATTTTTTACTATTTGCTTAATTTCTTCAAGTGAAATATTACTATCATCTTTGGCTATTATTAGTTGACTAGTAGTATCACTGATATTTTTAATTAATTCATTTGAAGAATCAATATCAAGCTTTTTAAATTCTTTAGAACAGTGAGGGCACTCAATTGCTTGTATATTTATTTTTTCACCACAATTAGGGCAAGTTCTTTTAGTGTCATCATCAACAATTAGGGCTATAATAAATCCAAGTAATGGGGATAGAATTAATGATATAAAAAAGTAGAGTAAACCACTTTTACCTCTACCACTTGCATACACTGATACCAATATGCATAATGCAAACCAAATTAAAAAAATCATTAGAACTCCTATAATACATCTTATCAGGTGTTGTTATTCATATCATACATCAATATAATTGAAAATATAATAAACCAATAGGGTGTTAATGGATACAATAAATATCAATGAAGAGGATTTAAAAACTTTTTATTCAATAGTTAGTAATAATATTATTAGATTGAGAAAAGAAAAGAATGTATCTCAGCTAGACTTAGCAACTACTATTGGTCATACATCTGCAACATTTCTTGGTAAAGCTGAATTACTAGCCGAAAATAAACACTTCAATTTGGAACATATTTATAAAATAGCTACTGCCCTTGATGTAGATATCTGTGAGTTCTTTAAATGATAAATTAGGATTATTTTAAGTTTAGTTTAAGTATCTATCCAGCCCCATAGCTGTAAGGGATTGAATAGACTTTTGCTAAATATTACTTACCTATTAACTTATAGGGATTATTTGAGCATTTATTCCACTAAATTTATCTATTGATTTAATCATTTTAGGATAGATCTTATCAATATCTTTTAGCTTCAATTTGTTGAGGTACTTACCCTTAAAGACAAATTCTAACCGTTTCATAGGATATGGTAGGTTAGACTCTATTTGTTTGTCATAAACCTTTAAATCCATTACAGAATTAGTCTTGTTTTCACTTGGTGTCTTATAATAGATGGTATTTTTAAATGGAAAAGGCACTCTACCACTTTGACAAATAGTTTTTATAATCCTATTCGGTATCCGTGTTGGATAATCAAAACAAATATCAATTCTTTTCAGATAATCCTCACTTAGTTTAGGCAATAACTCTATTAGTAAACTTCTTAGTATCCTTGATTTCTCATCATAGCCATACAGTCCAGCAAATTCTAATACTTGTACATCTTTAGCACTTGCATATCTTTTTAAAGCTAAGGTTAATCCCATTGAAGTATGTACTATTTTAGCCTCTATATTATTTTTAGTTATAGGTTTTCCAAAGGTTTCACTCCATCTTTTAGGCTTAAATATGCCTATGCTTTTTACTGTTTCTATGATATAATCATCACTATCAAATAAATGTTCAAAATCAAAGCTTCCGAAGTTCATAGAGTCAATTTGACCCTGTTTCTTCATTTTGTATAGAGATTTTACCACTTAATCTATTGAGATATTGTTCAGCTCTTTTTATATTCTCATCTGTTGGGTTTAATCTTCTTGCTTTATGCTTTCCAGCATTAAAACGATTGTTTTCCCATACTTCTATAAGCTCTATACCTTGTTTTTTAATAGTTCCAAAATATTGGTTTCTATTACTTGCTACACTATCTATTGAAGTTAATTTTTTACCATTTAATAGCTCTTTTAAAGCTACTATAATATGTGTTGTACTCAGCTTCATATTAAGCTACCTCACTATTAAGGTTAAATACTTTGTTTACTTCATCAATAGAAAAAACTGTAACCCTTGAACTTAATTTAATTGGTGTTATTTTTCCTTGGTTTGCATATAACCAAATTGTAGATAATCCCACTCCTAAATATGTAGCTAACTCTTTAGCTCTATAATTTTTTTTCTTTTGCATTTCTGCAGATTGTTCTTTAATCATTGTAAAATTCTCATAACTCAAAGCTTCAAGATGTAACTATTTTAATTTAACCATTTAGCTTTTAGGTTTAGTTACTTTTGTGTTTAAACTTGTATGGATTGTATTAGATTAAATAAATGTATGCCCCCAATAAATTGGGGTGCTATTATCTGTATATGTAGAAAGATTGATTATTATATTTGATTAGTTCTGTGTTTATGCCTATTTTTAGATTTTTTGGATATTTCATATCATCATAATAAATATTGCTTAATATTCCATTTGTAATATTTTCTATCTCATCATCAAGTAGATTTTTTTTAAATGTTTTAAAGGCTCTTGTTATTGTGTAAAAAATAGCTTTTACAATTAAAAATTTATTTATTATGCTGTTCATTTTGATTTGTGATATTTCTTCATTAAGCATATTTTTTGTTATAGAATTTGATGTTAATTCTTTGGCTTTTTTAAGTACCTCTAATGTCCTATTGTTTTGTTCTTCTTGTGATGAATTTGCATATTTTTTAAAATATGTATCATTTTCAAGTATAAATATTAGCTTAAAGCCTTGTAGTAGTTGATGTATTAAGTCACTACCCATTATGTCAAGCCCTTTACGTGGACTTTGTAGGCTTCCATCATAAATATTATCATAAGATATTATATTTTTATGTAACAAATTCTTAATAATATTAGTAATTTTTTTTTCAATTGAGCAATCTAAAGTAAATTCCATCTCATCTAAGTTATCAATTTCAAGCTCAATATAATACAAAATTCTTTTATAAAATGATTTGAGATACATCTCATCAATACTTAATTTTTTAGCTCCATTTTTTATTATTCCTAAGTTTTTTATTTTATCATCTACTTCTTTTAATTCACAATCATACTTAGTACCTACTTTTAAAGCTAAACTATTAATTAAATCAAGTTTCTCTTTTATCTCTTTTTTTATAATATCACTCATACTAAGCCCTCCAAATACTCACTCCACCAATTAGTGATAATTCTCATTTCTTTTATATTTATAGCTCTATTGTATGAAGCTTCTACATTACCCTCTACTTTATGTGCTAATATTCTTTCTACAAATTCATTTGAAATATCAAAATCTTCTTGATTTTCTTTACATACTGTTTTAAACATTGCTCTAAATCCATGTGCAGTTTGTTCTTCTTTAGTAAATCCCATTTTTCTTAATGCATTTGTAGCTGTATTATTACTTATGTGTGGATATTTATTTCTAGTAGTATTTATTTGACTATTGGGAAATATGCATTTACTATCTAAACCAATACTTCTTAATTCTTTTAAGTATTTAATAGTTATATCACTTAAAGGGAGTATATGTTCTTTACTCATTTTCATTAGCTCTTTTGGTATACTCCAAATTTGATTTTTAAAGTCAATATGTTTCCATTGAGCTGTAATTATTGTTCCTTGCCTTTGTGCTGTATGTATAGAAAATAGTAAAAGGTATTTTGTAATGATATTGTGTTCATAGACTTTAATTGATTTATATAATCTTTTAATATCATTTGGAGCTGTTAGAGTAGGGTAGTTTTTTATATCACTCTTTTTTTGTACTTTAAAAGTATAAAGCTCTAATTTAGCAAATAGGTCTGCATTTGTGACCTCTAATGTATATGCGTATTTAAATATTTCAATTATTAATAACCTAACTCTTAACAATGTTTCTAATTTTCCACTATCCTCAAGTTTAGTTAGTATTTTTAGAATATCAGCAAATGTAATAGTGTGAATTATTGTATTTTCTTTTTGTGCTAAATATTTATAAAAGTGATTTTCTAGTCTACCTTTAGCTTTTTTTATTGTTATATCTTTTAAATTTTTATTATTTTGTTTAATGGAAAAGTATTTATTTGCTATTGTTCCTATAAAATCTCTAGATTTTTGATTTTCAATTTTCAATTTTACTTTGATATCTTTAAAATGCTCTATTGGATCAATTCCACTTATGATTAAGTCTTGATATTGTTGTCTTTTAGTTCTAGCTTGTTTAAGTGATACTGTAGGATAATTTCCAAATGATGTTTTTCTTCTTTTAAGTTTAGTTGGACTTTTATAAATAAATTCCCATAATTTTGTACAGTTTGATTTTATTAGTAGCTGTAAACCACTTCCATCTGCTAAAGTATAGTTTTTTTCTTTAATTTTTGTATTCTTAATTTTTGTATCATTTAATGGAATAACTATTCTTGCCATATTTTAACCTTTAAATTGATTGATGTTACATTGCAATTTACATATAAAGTTTATTTTTATAGGCTTTGAGGCTATTTTAATTAATACTTGATATGTATTTATGTGTATAATTTACTATTTAAAATTACAATGTAACATCTAATGTAACTAAAATTGTACTATTTAGTTACATTGTATTAGATTAAGTTAGACTACTGTAATATTGTAAAGTCTTATTTTGAGGGGTTTGTAGGGCTTTGTTGGATTGTATTAGATTAAGAAGTGGTACCAGAGATCGGACTCGAACCGACACGGCCGTAAAGCCAGGGGATTTTGAATCCCCCATGTCTACCATTTCATCACACTGGCATATATTAAAAAAGCCTATCCAAAATTTGGATAGGCTTTTTAGTTTCTATATTAAGTAAGGATTACTTTGCTACAGCTTCTTTTAAAGCTTTTCCAACTTTAAATTTAGCAACAGTAGTTGCAGGAACATCAACTTTAGCACCAGTACTAGGTACTGTAGCTACTCTTGCAGCTCTAT
>Ga0209361_1001656_pt1 | contig 14129 bp, 9 predicted proteins | sample SaaInlV_200m_DNA_3_FD_184657 | JGI IMG/M metagenome (GOLD analysis project Ga0209361, IMG submission 184657) | Marine microbial communities from expanding oxygen minimum zones in the Saanich Inlet - SI037_S4LV_200m_DNA (SPAdes) (version 2) | ecosystem: Environmental > Aquatic > Marine >... | reverse complement strand
GTTCTTGATATATGTGTTTAGGACACGCGTCAATGCCGTCGAGAACCCTGTCAGGTGTGTGCCTCCGTGTCCTGTAACGATGTTATTTACATACGAATGGACAAGCTCTTTGAAGCCTCCGTTCCATTGCATAGCTACTTCTACTTCTATAGGGCCGTCATCGCCATCTTTTACGCCATGGAAATATATCGGTTCTGGGAACATCGGCTCTTTATGCTCGTTGAGGTATGAAACGAATGATTTAAGGCCGCCTTCGTAGCAGAACTGCACATCTTCTTTATCGATATCGCGTTCGTCACGGAAATATACGTTGATTCCTTTGTTTAGGAAGGCAAGCTCACGGAGTCTCTTAACGAGGCGTTCGTATTCGAAATCTACGACATCGAAAATCTCGGGGTCTGCCCAGAATGTTACCTTAGTGCCGCGTTTCTCAGTATCGCCAATTTCTTCGATGGTGCCTGTTGGGATGCCGCGTTCGAACTCCATGCGGTGTTTTTTTCCGTCGCGAGCGACGGAGACTTCGAGTCGTTCTGACAATGCGTTTACACAAGAAATTCCTACTCCGTGGAGGCCTCCTGACACCTTGTAAGCGCTTTTATCGAACTTACCTCCGGCGTGTAGTATCGTCATCACGACTTCCAAAGCGGAGACGTCTTTCCCCTGCTTACGCGACTGCTCTACATGCTTCGCTACGGGAATACCGCGTCCGTTATCTTCTACTGTGACTGACTGGTCTTTATGTAGGGTAACATGTATCGCGGAGCAGTGTCCTGCCATAGCTTCATCGATGCAGTTGTCAACGACTTCGGTGACTAGGTGATGAAGGCCGTTGAGGCCTGTATCGCCGATATACATCCCTGGTCTTTCCCGTACGGCTTGAAGTCCTTCAAGGACGGTGATATCGCTTGATTCGTAGTGTTTTCCTTCTTCCATAGTTTCCTTCTCTTGTTTTTCTTGTTCTATAATCACAGTGGCCGCCTCTTAGTTAATACGGAAAATTATGGTTTTGATATTGGTTCCTGGGAACTTGTCACGCAAGCTTTTGAGGAGTCTGGACTTATATTCTCTGTTGAGGAGACTGTAAAGCGTAGAGTTCTTTACCTTTACGAAGAGTTTCCCGTCTTCGAATTCTACTGCTTTTGTCATTGCTGCGAGCTTTTCGCCGATAACCTCTGGCCATGCCATAATGATGAGATCACCACGGCTTTCATATGACCTTCCTATTCTTTTTAGGACGAGCGGCAGAACCTCTCCGAGTCTATGGCTTGTTGTATGTATACCATCATAGCCCCGAGGCGTACGTCGACCAATGCCCTTATATGTACGTCGACCAGTTTTTCGCATTTATTTAATGCTCCTTATTAAGAAGGTATAGTATACCTAAAACCATCACATTTCTCAAGGTTTTTAACGTCTTTTTTGCTATCTTTTGAGAGCTTTTTCTCTACGTTTTTTTATGCCTCCGTAACGCCTTTATGATAAGGGAAATATAGCATCTCAACGCTATTGATGCCTCTCTTTTCTCTTGCGGTAAATCCTCTTTTTTGGCAAATATTTTAGGTAACAGCAGAAAAACTCAAATAAAACCCGTGATTGCGACCTATCCTTTGCCATAGGTTTTTTGCAGTGGTACAGGTGCGAAGATGAAAGACGAGCGAATGTTAAAACATTCGCGAGGATAGAATCAAAGCAGATGTGCTGCTGCAAAAAGACATATGGTGAAGCTAAACAGAAAAAGGCGTCGCAGGAAATAGCAAGAAAAATGATAAATATAAAAACTTGAAAATTATATAGTTGTGAATATTAAATTCATAATTTAACAACATGAACAATAGACCTATTTTCTTTATCCTCCATAGTGTCAGGCAATCTGGCTCATTTTGTTCCTCGCGAATAGTTTCAACTATTCGCTTGTCGCGCACTGAGCCATCTTACCTAACTCTATGGCGCTAAAGAAAAGATAGGTCACAATCAAGGGTTAAAGGTATTATTATGTCAAAAAGTCCTTTACATCAGGCACGACTAAGCTACGCTCCTAAGCTTCCATTAATTTTGCAGGAGGTCTCATATCTCGAGCATTCGGAGGGCGAATCTACTAGTGCTGCTGCCAATGTCGAGGCTTTAAAGAATTTATTTGCATGTACTTTTGGGCAGCCGCTAGTGCTTTTCAATAAAGGAGAGCGTAGGGAATGCCCTCCTTTACGTGTAGGCGTCCTTCTTTCCGGCGGGCAGGCTTCTGGCGGCCATAATGTCATCGCAGGCATCTTTGATGCTTTGAAGGCGTTAAACCCCGACAGCGTCTTGTATGGCTTTTTAAAAGGCCCTAACGGGATCATCGACAACGATACCATCGAGATCACTGCCGAATTGTTGGAAGGCTACCGAAACCAGGGAGGCTTTGACATGATAGCGTCGAGCCGCACGAAGATCGAGACGAAGGAGCAATTTGAGTCTTCGCTGAAGACGGTCCGCGACCTTTCTCTTGACGGTGTTGTTATTATTGGTGGTGATGATTCCAACACCAATGCCGCGATGCTTGCGGAGTATTTCGAGAGTTCGCAGTGTCGCACTCGTGTTATCGGTGTTCCCAAGACCATTGACGGCGACCTCAAAAACAAATATATTGAGACATCTTTCGGCTTCGACACGGCTTGTAAGATATATTCCGAGCTTATCGGCAACATTGCCCGCGACGCTCTTTCTGCGCAGAAGTATACTTTCTTTATAAAGCTTATGGGTCGTTCTGCTTCGCATATCACGTTAGAGTGTGCCATGCAGACGCATCCTAATATAGCGATCATCGGCGAAGAGGTCCATGCTGCCAATAAAACTATCGCCGACGTCACCAAAGACATCTGCGATGTTATCTGTCTTCGCGCCAAAGAAGGTAAGAACTACGGCGTCGTTCTAATCCCTGAAGGGCTCATAGAATTCATCCCAGAGTTTGGTATTCTTATCAAAGAGCTCAATGAGGTCGTCGACAGGATCTCCGACGAAGAAGACCGCATTGCCGCCGTAATAAACCTTCTTCCCGAAAACTTAAAAGAATGTTTTACTTCTTTACCGAGAACCATCCAGGAGCAGCTTCTTTTCGACCGCGATCCTCATGGAAATGTCCAGGTGTCGCGTATCGAGACCGAGAAGCTTCTCATCGCCACCGTCACCACCGAGCTCAGCAAAAGAAAAGAAGCAGGAAAATACGTTGGGAAGTTCTCTCCACAAAATAACTTCTTCGGGTATGAAGGTCGTGCAGCGTTGCCGTCGAACTTCGATAGCGACTACTGCTACGCCTTAGGATATAATGCTTCAGCGCTTATCGCCCATGGTTTTTCTGGGTATATGAGCTGCATCCAAGCCCTCAACAAGCCCGTAGAAGAGTGGAAGGCGCTAGGGATACCGATAACGATGATGATGAACATCGAAAAGCGCCACGGGCAGTCTAAGGCAGTAATAAAAAAAGCCCTCGTCGACCTCGAAGGAGATCTTTTCGCTACCTTTAAAGCCGAGAGCAAAAAATGGGCCACTAACGACGACTACCGCTATCCCGGCCCCATACAGTTTTTCGGAGATCCAGAAATAACAGACAATATAACCCTAACATTGGAGCATATATCATGAAAGTAGCGGCACCGCAACCACCGCAACAATCAGCAACACCTTTGATCCCTGTAGTTTCCTGTAGAGATGATATCTACATTGTCAATATCCTTAATCCTGGCTTGTCATTAGAATCTACAAAAAAACAAGGGTTTCAGCAATTCATATATCAACCTAAACGCTACAGAAGACCGCGCAAAAACATATCATCCCGACACCTAAACAGAGCAAGAAATAAACGTCTTTGTCTTGCTATTGGCGCTGCTGTTCTTACAATAGCAGCAGCAGCAATAACAACAGAAATAATAGCAACGGCCTTCTTCGAAAAATTCCCGCCCCACCCACACTGTTGACGAAGAGCTCCTTCGTAAAAAGCAAATAGAGCATAACAATTCAGCTAGGAAACAAAAAAAACGCGGATGGTGTTTATGTTAAAAAATATTATAGTCATCGTATCAATGTTATTCTTTGGGTCACAACTTATAGCGTCGCCTTTTTCTTCTGATGTCGAAAACACCCTCAAAACCTCTATAGCCTCGGTTTATGGCAGCGACAAGTGCGACGAGGTTTATGATGGCGTCATGGCCATAGCGGAGAATGTCCTTTCTTCGCGCAGCACAGCGCTCCGTGAAGAAGAAGTGAAGCGTCCTGCTGGCTGGCATAAAGACGAGGTGATGTATATGTTCTATGCCGACCAGTTCGGCACCATCGACGGCAGAGAATGAACCTTCGACGACCTTATTGGCATGCTCGACTACCTCGAAGACCTTGGCGTCACGGTGATATACATACTGCCTTTTATGGAGTCGCCCATGGGCGATGTAGGCTTCGACGTCAGCAACCCCAGAGAGGTACGCCACAGTCTTGGCGGCATGGCAGCGTTTAAGAGGTTTTCCGCCGCAGCGCACAAGCGTGGCATAAAGATCAAAGCCGACCTCGTTTTAAACCACCTCTCCGAAGAACACGAATGGTTCCAAGACGCCCTCGCCGGCGACATCGCCAAGCTCGACAACTTCATCGTCACCAAGACTGCCCCAAAATACCAGCGTCGTTTTGACGAAGAGCGCGGATATGTCATCGACTACAAAGAAGACGACGGCACCATCACCTCGCGTAGGCTTGTTTTCCCGGAGATATGCGAAAGCCAGTATAGAAAGGTCACCATCGACGATGCCGACTACTACCTATACCATATGTTTTACCCTTTCCAGCTCGATGTCAACTGGAAAAACCCTAACGTCTTGTACTATATGCTCGACGTCGTGGGACACTGGGCCAACAATGGCGTAGACATCTTCAGGTTCGACGCCATAGCATATTTCATCAAAGAGAAAGGCCACAACGGCGAAAACCACCCAAAGACCCACGACGTCGTCAAGATTGTCAATGCCTTCGTCGAAAGCGTCGCACCGTCATCGGTGTTACTCGCCGAGGCATGTCAGAGGCCCAACGACATCCTGCCGTACTTCGGCGAAGAACGCCCAGGCTCTTCACGCACCGACGAAGTACAGATGGCCTACCATTTCCCTTACATGCCGGCGGTATGGTATGCCCTCGTCACCGGCGACAGCAGCGCCTTCTGGGAGACTCACAACGACACTCCCGAGATCCCCGAGAATGCTTCTTGGGCGACATTATTGCGGATACACGACGAGCTGTCGCTCGAGATGCCCGAAGCGCCAATACGTAAGGCTCTATACGATGCCTTGTCGCCCAAAGGCGTAGCGTTCCGCCAAGGGTACGGCATAGGAGGACGTATGGCCGACTTCCTTGACAATGATCCCAGAAGGATCTCGCAGGCCTTCGCTGTGCTGCTTTCGCTACCGGGAATGCCGATAATATATTATGGCGATGAGATTGGTGCCAGGAACAACTGGGAATACGCCTATGCTTCTGCCGAGGTACGTAAAAAGATAATGGACAGCGGCGACATCGAATCCCTGTCTTCCTTCGACGGCAGAGACATCAACCGCGGCCCTATCGCCAAAGAAGCGTTCTATGGCGCCAAAGACAACAACGCGATATATGACAATATTAAGAAGCTCATAGCGGCACGTAAGGGCAGCAAAGCGCTGACGCGTGGCGAGTGCATCGAAGCACGGCCTGATGACACGAAGGCGATATTCTCGTACGTTCGGACCTTCGAAGAAGAAAGCGTCTTCGTCGTCCACAACCTCAGCGATGAAACCGTGACTACGAAGGTGTCCTTACCACAAGAATACATCCATGAAGGACCTTTTTACGATATCGCAACCGACGAAGAGGTCGCTATTGCCGCCGAAAACGGAATAGTCGAGGTTACGCTAGGCCCATACAGTTCGATATGGACAAATGCATCGAATCTGCATTAGTTCGGAGCTCGGAATAGGAATTTCTACCACGGAGCCACGGAGAACACAGAGAACGAAACTGGCTGGGTGATTCCCCCAGACCCCCTTTTTTGAGCTGGTCACTGGTCACTGATTACTGGCCACTGTCTACACCACTCCCATTATAGGATTTGAGTATATAGGATCTGTTATTGTAGGCTCTATCCACAGCGGCGCGTGTTTTTTCTTCAGCGCTGCCAGCTTAAGCTTCATCGTATCCATAAGCACCTTGTCGGAGGTCTCAAAGGAAGGCTCGGAGTCGGCGCCTTCGGTGTATGGGGTGTATATCTCTTTGTATGCATTCTGGGCCTGCTGCCTGTCGTATATCGTCCATGATTTACATGCTTCGAAGGTGACTTTTTCCACCTCTTTCAAGGCGGCCTTGTTTTTGACGTTGTTGAGGTCGACTCCGGGCTCTAGCAATCCTCGTCGTTTTGCTTCTTCGAAGAAAAGCACTGCGCGGAAACCGGCTTTTGTGCTTGCCCATGGGCAGTTTCCGGCCTTTTGTAGTTTTTGTCTAGCGACATGTATTCGTTTTAAGCCTAACTGTTTTGCCAAGCTTTTTTCTCCGGCATTTTGGTCCACGGCATCTTGGGTGTCGGACACCTTCTCGCTAGTTCCCACGACATCAAACCAACCTTCCTCTATGTCAATATACAACTGTTTCAACGCCGCTTCCAAATTTTCGGGACTTCCTATCTTCATCATCTGCATTCCTGATGTCTCCTCGCTGATGCCACCGCCCCTGTTGCATATCGCCAGATATTTTCCTGAAAGAACTATCGTTGAAAAATGGTTTTTCGTGTGAACAGGAAGTAATATTGTCTCTCCTCTATTATGGCGCTGTACGACATCTTTTATCCAGACATTTCTTGCCTTCTTATCTTTCTTAAAAATACTCGACAGCGGGTCTGTAGAATATTTTTCTAAGACCGGCATAGCCTGTGAAAGCATTGTTTTGCTCTCAGCTGGAAGCTGTTCTTCTTGCGATAAACGCCTTACAGAATGAGATATTATTTGGGGAACGATTGATAAGATAGTTTCCCTCTTCAATCCTGACCTTGGGTCATTGCTTAACTTGCCAAGATAGCTTTTTTTTATTCTTGTTTTTTCTTCACTACCCTCATCATCTTTTTCGCTCATGCCAAATCTTAAGTTGCATATCTTCCACAAGGCTCCTTCTCGTAATTTCTTAAATATCACCTCTGAAGATCTACTCTCCCTTATCGTTGATAAAACCATCTGCCTAAACCCGTCGCTAAATTTCAATATATCGTTTAACACTCTTTCAGCGTCGATGTCTGATTGTTCCGTAATATAACCAAGTACCAACATCAACGAGCGCTTTAATTTGCCCTTGCTATCATATTGATATTCAACAGCCGCCTTCCACCCTTCCATGGGGTCGGCGCCTTTATCAAGGCACAATTTCATAATCTTTATTCTTAATACTGAATATTCAAGACACTCCATTAGGCCCTTGGTAGCGTCGGCGCCTTTGAGCAAATATTTTTCCGCCTTCTTCTTGCTACCAGACCTAATAGCTTTTATCAGCTTTTTGGTAGCTGCTTTCTTATATTCGGTGGCTGCTTTCTTATATTCGGAACACAAACGCCCCATGCCTGGTTTATTAAAAATCCTAGCTGCTTCTTTTCCTCTTTCAGCATCAACACCGCGATTCAAGAAAAACTTCACAAATTTCTCGTTTTCATAATAAATAGCCGTATCCAGTCCTCTATCCATGCTTAAAACGATATTATCAAAAACAAATTTCGCTAGATCTTCATCGTCTTCTTTTATAACTATTGACAATATCATTGATTCAAGATCTTTTCCCTTGTCAACGAGACACAGCTTTATCATCTCTATATTTTTTGCCTTTACAGCCGTTTCCAGTCCCTCAGAACCAAGTGCTCCACTGCTAATACTTTTTCGTGCTTTCTTTAAGTCGCCTTTAATAATAGCTTCTTTAAATTCTTCTTCTGCTTTTCCTATATACTGAAGGCATATATGAAAGATACCTGCGTGCTCTGCTACCCCCTCTTTAAGAGCATTTCTAGGGTTAGCGCCTTGACTTAACAAAGCCTTTATCTGTTTTTTATCTCTTCTTCGGGAGGCTTCTTTCAATTCTTCGTTAACACTGCGGATTTCTTTCCCTCCATCCGCAACCGCCGTTCTCGATTCACTTCTAAAATTACGACAACGTGTTTCTATATCTTTCCTCCCCAGTCGTTCGGCAAGATCTATCCCTTTGCTGGCGTCGGCGCCATTTTCAAGGCATAGCCTCACTATCTCTATATCACCACCGCTCCAGATAGCCTCTTCTAGGCCAACTGTAGGATCAGCACCTTTTTCGAGGAAAAATTTGACTTGTTCTTTATTTCCTTCTTTAACAGCTTTCTCCAAGCCTTCGTTAAGATCAATGCCGGTAGGTTCTTTTTGGACTTCGTCAGCATCTTGTACTTGGACATCAATATCTTCCAAGCCAACAGTGCACTCGCTTTTCGCTATCTTTTCTTTGTTTAATGCAACCAAGGCGCTATCGACGACGGCGCCCTCTTCCACGGACTGTTCAACAGCGCTCTCTTCCCCTGTTTGTCCTTCTTGCTTTTTCAAAACGCCCCTAAGCGCCCTATCGACGATGACGTTGATAAGCGGGATGTAAAGCAACATCCCAGTAACGAGACGTCCTATCCTATCGAGAACGTTTGCGTCCTTGATTTCTACGCCTTTGTCGCTTTTGAATATTTTCAGTGCTATACCGGAGACCTTGGCATTTTTTGCGAAGGCGCCTTTAAGGTGTGCTTTGGCGTCATCCATAGGACGAGAAAATATTTTGCCTCGATTAGTATAGTCTCCTGTAGACCACAGTCCCATATGTTTTCTCCTTGATATGCGGCGTAGCCGCATTTCAGTGTTTTTTATAGCGGATAGTTATAGCGGATAGCGGATAGAACCCCAAAAGCCTATTCCTAACTTCTTTTATACTCTACGCGCTACGCTATTCCTATACGCTACTCATTATATCTATTGATTTGACGTTAACATATGTAAATAAAAAATCCAAACATTATACCTGTACAAAAATGGTATGAAGTCGCACACTGGTTATGGTTATAATATAAAAAACAACAAAGACAGGAGTATATCATGACAAAAAAAGCTTTGATAACGGGAATCACCGGGCAAGACGGCGCATATCTTGCTAAATTTCTTCTTGATAAGGGTTATATCGTCCATGGTATCAAGCGGCGTTCGTCACTAATCAACACCGACCGTATCGACCATCTGTATGAAGAGATACAGACTGCCGAGACGTTCATCCTACACCATGGTGATATGACCGACTCTACGAGTCTTATACGTATCATCCAGGAAGTCCAGCCTGACGAGATCTACAACCTCGCTGCACAGAGCCATGTTGCCGTATCTTTCGAAGCGCCAGAATACACGGCGAATTCCGATGCCATAGGGGTTCTGCGTATCCTCGATGCCATCAGAATTCTTAAGATGGAAAAGAAAGTTAAATTTTATCAAGCATCGACGTCGGAGCTTTATGGTCTTGTCCAAGAGTCTCCACAAAGTGAGACGACGCCCTTCTATCCGCGCTCTCCTTATGGTGTAGCCAAGCTTTATGGGTATTGGATAACGGTAAACTACCGCGAAGCCTATGGAATATACGCCTGTAATGGCATCCTCTTCAACCACGAGTCCCCTCTTCGTGGAGAGACATTTGTAACCAGAAAGATAACGCGCGCTGTCGCTGCTATAGCTTATGACATGCAAGAGTGTCTTTATGTTGGGAATCTCGACGCGAAACGCGACTGGGGTCATGCCCGCGACTATATCGAAGCTATGTGGCTTATGCTGCAGCAAGACACTCCTGAGGACTATGTCATCGCCACTGGCGAGCAGCATTCCGTTAGGGAATTCATAGAAAGATCTTTCGATTATGTCGGCATTGACATAGCATGGCATGGTGAAGGCGTTGAAGAGTATGGCGTTGCCACCGTCCGTGACGATGCTTCTCATTATTACAATGGCAAGACTGTTGTTAAGGTCGACGCCCGCTATTTCAGGCCTACGGAAGTTGAGACTCTTCTCGGCGATCCTACTAAGGCGAAGAAAAACCTAGGATGGGTAGCAAAGACATCGTTCGAAGAGCTCGTCAATGAGATGATGGAATCAGACCTCGAAGGAATGGCTCCTCTTATTATGGACTACGACGACGACGACGAAGAAGAGATCATCAACGAGAAGGTCCCTACCGATGTCACATAATATCATTCCACATGATGCCAAGATATACGTAGCAGGTCATCGTGGTCTTGTAGGGTCATCGATTGTTCGCCGTCTTGAAAAAGAGGGCTATACTAACATCGTAGTACGCACTCATGATGACCTCGATCTCACCGATCAGCGTGCTGTTAAAGCTTTCTTCGAAGATGAGAAGCCTGAAAACGTCTTCCTTTGTGCCGCTAAGGTTGGTGGTATCTTAGCCAACGACACATACCCTGCGGAGTTCATCTATGAGAACCTTGCTATACAGCAAAACATCATACACGAATCGTGGCGTTGTGGTGTGCGGCGTCTGATATTCCTTGGATCTTCGTGTATATACCCTCGCGGATGCCAACAGCCGATGAAAGAGGAATGTCTTCTTACTGGTACTCTTGAGAAGACAAACCGTCCATATGCCATCGCCAAGATTGCTGGCATTGAGATGTGCTGGGCGTATAACAGGCAATACAGCACGAAATTTTTGGCTGCCATGCCAACGAATCTCTATGGCCTTAACGATTCTTATCACCCTGAGAATTCTCACGTACTTCCTGCATTGCTTCGGAGGTTCCATGAAGCCAAAGAGTCTGGATCTCCTTCCGTGACGTGTTGGGGAACTGGAACGGTACGAAGGGAATTCCTTTATAGCGACGACGTTGCCGATGCTTTGTTTATGCTTTTCAGTCTCGATGATGATGCTTATGATTCTCTTGTTAGTTCTGAAGAAATCCCACCGCTTATCAATATAGGCTGCGGCGAAGATATGACGATAAAAGAACTCGCCGAAGCGATCGCCGATGCTGTCGACTACCGTGGTGAGATCTTATGGAATACTAGTCGTCCTGATGGAACGCCGCAGAAGCTCCTCGACATCACGAAGATCAAGTCGTTGGGATGGTCTTCGACGACATCGTTGAAGGAAGGTCTTAAGAAAAGTTATGCTGACATGCAGAAAAACGCATTACAATAAGGATTGCTATGTCACGGCCACGTATTGCTTTCTTAGGGCGCCAGCCTCACGAGAAAACGAAGAGCGACGCTCTTCTCATTGATTTCCTTGAAGATTTCGCCGATGTCACGATGTTCCGCCGCGAGCGTCTTACTAATAAAGAGCTCGTGAAGCAGGTCAACGCTATCGACCCTGATATTGTTGTTTTCTTCCAGCTGCCACCTTCATTTTCAAAGCATCTTCTGCGTTTGCGTTGTAAAAACTTCGTATGGCTTCCTATGTGGGATGGTTTTAGGGAGTTCTCTTGGCGCAAAAAACTTTTTTATCGTCTGTATGATGTCCATATCATCAGCCACTGCAAAAAGATCCATGAATACGTCTCCTCGCAGGGGCTCTCATCACTACACGTACAGTATTTCCCTGAACCTTCTATTTCTGAGGACATACCTTTGAAAGGCTCTCCGCCATATACTTTCTTTTTATGGCCTCGCGACCCGGAGATAACTATCGACACTCTGGTAAAGATCGTCGGCGAAGATTCTATAGCTAAAGTGATATACAAGGGAGACGTCCCTAAAGATATGGCTAAGGATTACCGCTTTGACGTCGAAAGCGTTACTGGATGGCTTGCCACCGAAGATCTTTTCGCCAAGATCCGCGAAGCAGACTTCTATATCGCCCCAAGATTCCAAGAAGGCATAGGCTATAGTTTCATAGAAGCTATGGGCCTTGGAATGCCTATTCTCGCCCATGACGACGCCACTATGAACGAATATGTCGTCGATGGAGTGACAGGGAACCTTTTCTCTTCGGACTTCGTTCTCAATTCGGAACTTATAAGCCCAAAAAGACAACACGATGATATCATCAAAAATTGTAGAAAAGGAAGGGAAAAGTGGCTCGGCGATCTTTCTGCTATGAAAACCTTTATACTTCGGGATATTCCATCATGAAAATCGTAGTCCTCACAGTAGGCGATAAAGACGCCGGAAGTACACGATTTAGGATAACGCAGTATATCCCATTTCTTGAAGAGCAAGGGCATACGGTAACACTCATTCACCAGGAAGGCATTGATTCTTCTATCTTAGGCGTCATCGCCGATGCCGATATTGTTATCAATCAAAAATGTCTTATCAACATGTCTTTAGCGCGTAAGATTCGTGCACACAGCAAGCGCCTTATCTTCGATTTTGACGATGCTGTATATACAAGGCATGGGAAACCGTATTCTTTCATTACGCAGTGGCGCGTCAACAAACGGATACGTTTCTGGCTTAGTAATTCCGATACTGTCGTTACTGCTAACCTATATCTAAAAAACTATGCAAACCATTACAGCGACAAAGCATGCGTTATTCCTATGGCTATCGACTTTGATACTTGGAAGCCTCTTGAGCATAACGATGGTGATGGCATCGTTATCGGCTGGGCGGGAGCGCCCAACAATCTATATCATTTAAAGCGTCTGGAGAATATTTTGGCGACGATACTAAAAAGGCATCCTCGCGTCTCTTTTAACGTATTTTCTGGGAAGAAACCTGACCTTGCGGTGCCTTTTTCTTATACTCCTTTCGTTCCTGGGACGGAACACCTCTTTACTCAGAAACTCGATATCGGGCTGCTGCCTCTTTCAGAAGACGCTTTCTCTAAAGGGAAGTCTCCGATAAAAGCGATTCAATATCTTGCCTGCGGCGTTCCTGTCGTCGGCAATGTCTTCGGCGCTACGCATGAAATCCTCAATGAAGAAAACAGCTTCGCCGTCGAAAGCGATGAAGAGTGGGTTTCTGCTTTAGAAGCGCTTATACAGCAGCGTTCGTTGGCGAAGAAGATGGGAGAATGCGGCCGTCGTCATGTTCTTGGCATCAATGATATCAAAACTACTCGTCAGCAACTTCTAAAACTTCTATCTGAATAAAACAAGCTTTTAGCTCATGTTCGCATATAATTCCATATACTTTTTAGCCTGCTTAGACAAGTCATATTCCTTTTTTGCTTTCTCGATACAATTCAAAGACATTTTTTTGCGCTTATCGGAATCACTGAAGAATTCATGGATTTTATCACTCATTTCTTTGCTATCAATTTTATTAACAAGATAACCATGTGTTCCTGTTTCAATTACATCTGGGATACCACCAATATTAAAGCCTACAACGGGCGTTCCGCAGGCTATAGACTCTGTTACTGTGTTAGGGAAATTATCTTGTAGCGAAGGAATTACAAATAGATCGGCGGCATTATAAAAAAGCGACAACAACCTTTTATCTGTAATACTATTAAAATGGATGTGTTGTAGCTCCGTGGGTATTTTTTGAGCGAAACTACCTATTGTGATAATAACATATTCTTCTGGGGCCTGTATCATATTTAATGCTTCAATAGCATATTTCGTTCCTTTTCTTTCCTCTGCTAAATTACATGCTATCAGTAAAACGACCTTTTTTTTATCTGGAATATCCATGGCTTCCCTTACCACCGACTTTCTAATAGGTTTAAATACATTTAGATCAACTCCGTTAGGTATCTGCGAGACAGGGAACCTTGAAAAAAACGGACTTTTTTTCACCTTCTGTGATATCCATGTGCTTAATGTTACAATGTGAAGCTGTTCTGGTGGCAATGCCTTGAAAATATTGTTTTTGCGCGCCCATATTTTATGTGACAAGTCGTTATCGTCATTACTACACAGGCTTGGGCATGCTCCACAACCATTAGTAAATTTATCACAGTCGTTATCATAATGACACCCGCCAGTAAATGCGTTCATGTCTGCAAGTCTCCAAATAACAGGTTTATTGTACTTTTGTATTATCTTGAAAAATCTTTCGTAGTCAATAAATCTGGCGACCCAATGCAAATGAACAACATCACATTCTTTTATGTCTTCAATAAATCCCTTCATATCAACTAAAGATCTATCGTCGCTGAAA